>Ga0154003_1000058_pt1 | contig 33991 bp, 40 predicted proteins | sample TSFL087MetaG_FD_104679 | JGI IMG/M metagenome (GOLD analysis project Ga0154003, IMG submission 104679) | Attine ant fungus gardens microbial communities from Florida, USA - TSFL087 MetaG | ecosystem: Host-associated > Fungi > Mycelium > Unclassified | place: USA: Florida, Lake Talquin State...
ATAATTCTTGAAAATATGAAAGCATTTTTTTATATTCTTTATCTTCATTATATTTTTTATTTGAAATAAATTCATATCGAGATTTAACTACAATTGCTCTTTGTTGAAGTATCAATGTAATTAAATCAGTAAATAAAAATCAAGATTCAAAATCAGTATTATTTTTTACCATTCTATATGTTAAATCATTAATATAATAGTCTGTTAAAAATAAATTATCATGTTGTAAATATTGTAATGATTCTCTTGATAATTCATCATTTTCTAAAAGTTGATTAACGCAGTATTGAGAATATGATATAAAAGTTTCAATATAATTTTCATCAAAATCTTCAATAAACTTTTTATACTTTTTAGGCAAAGCATTTTTAAGACATTCAAGAAAAAGTGGTTCGTTTTTTATGTTATTAAAGATAAAAGAAAAAGAACTAAATATATAGCTGCTTTGATATTTATTTCCTGATAGAAAAGTAAGAGTTAAACCATTTCCTACTAAAATATCTGATTCCTTATCAAAAATAGGTATTTTTTCTTCTAAAGAAAACATTAATATTTCCTAACATTTAATTTTACTTTATTTTTCAATTTACTCTTTTTCATAAGAATTTTGTTGTTCTAATTTTTCTAATCTTGCTTCTAATTCTTTATTTTTAACTTCTAATTGTTTTACATATTCACTATTTAGCGAAACTGGATTTTCCTTTGTTTCTTTTGCCTTTAATCATTGTTGTGCTTGTTTTCAATTATCAATATGTGTTTTACTATTACCTCAACTATAACCGTCTTCTCTGAATTTAGGACAATTAGGAAAATGCTTTAAAACACTAATAATTTGTTCGTATGTATTTAACTGATTTTTAGCACCTGGCATCCCATCAAGCATTATGCCCCTACAAATATTTTTTAATTTTAATTCTTGTGATTCATTATATTTTCTTAATTCACGTTCATATCGTGGATGACCTGGACCAATTTGATTACCACCTAAAAAATTTCATAAACCCATTTTCTTGCTCCTCTTTTAAGATTTAATAAAATTATACATCATTTTCAGATTCTTCACCATAATGAGTAACTCGTTTATTTCTAAATTGATTTGATTTTTTGATTGATTTTAAAATTTTAACTTGCTTCTTTGGTACTTTTCTTGTTTTATATTTATTTGTTGTAATTTTATTATTAATATTTTTTGCTTTAGTAGAATATTTTTCTGTTTGTTGTTCTAAATACTTTGTGTGATTATTTAGATTTCTAGCTTTAGTACCTTGAGTAGTTTCTTTTGTGATAATAGTTGTATTTTTTAATCCTCTACCAAGTGCTTTTGTTGGCGCAACAATCGGAGCAGCAATTGCTTTACCTAGAATTCGACCAATACCTTTTGTTTTACCTTTAATTCCTGCTCGATCACCTGACTTTCAAGATTTTCTTGATTCAGCAGCAATATGACCTGCAGTAGCACCAATCGCACCAATACCTAATCCTAATAAACCAACAATCCCACTCCGAGCAACCATACCAGTAGCAGCACTACGAAAACTAGAATTATCAATTGCTGTTTCTGTTGAAGCAACTTTATTTAAAGGATTAAAATCATTAGTATTATTAGTATTAGTTGATTTTTTTTGTCCTCGTTTACTTTTCATAAATCCTAATGCGCGACCAGTCATTTTAGCAGCACCCATTGCCATCATACCACCTGCCATGGTTGATTTAAATGATGCTCTAGCTTCTCTAATTCCGACTGATTCACCAAGAAAACTAGCAACAATATCAGAGAATGCCATTGTAGCTAATCCACCACCACATAAAAATAAAATAATAAATAGTTGTCTAGCTAAAGGAACGACTTTTAAACTTTCTAAGTTAGAACTTAATAAAATTTGGGTTACTGAAATAAAAATATAATAACCAATTAATGTTGCACTTGATGCTAAAAACTTAGCAATAACCATATCTTTTCAAGTAAATGCTGCTTTGCCATCATCAACTACCATTAGAATCATAACAATTGGACTAATAACAAATAAGAAAAATAGTTCAACTATCTTTTGAACTAGAACAATGCCAATCATAAAAACAGCATAAAACATAAATCATGTTCCAAAAAGTTGGGCAATGATATTGTAATCTGAGATGTTACTTGGGACTGGAAAACCAGGGTTATTAATCGGTTGACCATCTCAATTTGGATCACCAATATGATAAAGATATTGAGCAAGGTTAGCACCTTTGCCAAAGTTATTAATGACTGTATTGGCAATATTTTGAATAATAAAATTAGCAAGAAAAAAGAAAATTGGAATTAAAAACATAAATGAAAATGCTTTAAGAGCATTTTGCATTGCCAAAATAAATTTTGTTTTGGTTTCAACCGATTCTTTAAACATTAAAATAATCATTTGAATCGTAAAGATTAAAGCAAATAAACAAAAAGCAATCATAACAAATCATCAAAATTGCATCGGAATATCATCTCATTGAAAACTCTTACTTGAACCAAACAAAATATCATTAATAATACCACCCGTTAAATACTCTAGTACTTTAGAAAAAGCAGCAATTAAGTTTAATGGACCTTGGATAAAAATAAATCATAGTAATCTTAATATCGCATTTCAAATCATACAATCATCTCCTTTCCAAATAAAAAACAGCAATTATGCTGTTTAATACTTAATTTATTTTAAATAAATTTTTAATATAATTGGTACTAGTACACTAAAAATAAGAGCAATAATAGATACACCTGTTGTTACAATCCATTTTCAATGTCTACTTAATCATCCATTATTTAAATATTCTAAACCTTTATCAGTTATATCAACTTCAAATTCTTGATAAAAAATTTTAATTTCTTGGTCGCCACGCATTAATAATTCTACTATTAATTTATCGCTTAGTCTTGAACCTTTTCAATACTTTGATGTAAATTTTTTTCTTTCATTAGAATCTCATAATATTTTTTGAAGTTCTTGATTTTCAGAGAATCAATCTTTTTTTTCATCATAATATATTTTATTATAGTCAGTTATAGATTGCTTTACTGGATCAGTAGAAATCCCATATGTAAACTTATCAATAAAATCTTTTTTAATTAATTTTTTTTGAATTTCTAAACTTTTAATTAATTTATTAAATTCTTTATTATCTTTTTCAAAAGAAGTAAAATTTCTAATTATATAATCATCATTAAAACCTTGTTGACTATCTTTTTTAGACTTCCTTCATGCTTCTAATTTTTTTATTTTTATAAAATGTTTAACAATAAAACTCTTTACTTCTTTAGTTTGTGATCAAGTTAAATCAGCTTGAAGCATATTAAGTAAATATTTTGGTTTTTTATTTTTATCATTTATTTCTTGTGGAGTTAACTTAAAATCTGTTTCTTTGCTATAATATAAACTACTTTTAAAAAGTATATTTTCATTAAGTGAAGAATTGTTTTTCTTTATTCTTAGTAATTCTTTTTTTAATTCATCTCTCTTGAAACGCTTACCCATAATTATTTCCTTTATACTTTTATTTACTAACAACTATTGTTTGATTTTAACATTATTTTTTATGAAAAAGATACTTATTTTAAGTATTAATCGTTAATCCAGATGCTTTAACAATTTGAATTACCACATTAGATAAACCAATAACAATTAAAGTTCCAATAATGGCAATAATCGGTCATTTTAAAGCACTTAAATAAATTGCTCTAGTATCTGGTTCATCAGAATTACGAATAACACTTCATCAAATTCAAATTGCTTTAACAGTAGCAAATATTACTTCTAAAACTACTAAAATTCCTAATGCTGCATTAACTCAAATTGTTACTGTATCAATCACACCATTCATTTCAGGAGCATTATCTGCTAAAATGGCAATTTTTGATAAAATTAATGATCACATTTTCTTCGTCCTCCTCTAAATCTTCAAAGATTTTTAACATATTTCTTGCTGCTGTAATTTCATTTCTAATAACTTGTAATTCTGCTTCAGGATAATAAAAAGTATATTTTTCTTTTAATTTTAATTCTTGCTCTAAATTAGTGCTTCTTTCAGTAAAAATTGTAATTGCTTGAATTATTTGATCAAGCGTAAATTTATCTTGTTGTTTTTCTAATAACAAGATTTGGTATTGATATTCATTAATCTCTGCTTTAAGTTGAAATTTCTCTGCTGTTACTTCATCAAGAGCACTTTGATAATCTTTTTGATTATCATAACCATCACGGTTATCTTTTATTTCTTTTAACATTTCATCGCAATCAGCAATATCATTGTTATTTTGAACAATTAAATCTTGGTAATATGCAATATCTTTAGTTGGTAATTCTGGTGTTTCAACTGAACCACCAGAACCTCCTACTAAAAAATTACGACATGCGATTGCTGTTAATGCTAAATTACTAATTAAGATTGCTTGAACAATTAAACTAATAATTTTTTTCATTTTTATCGTTCAAAATTAAGTTCTTCTTGTTTGCATTCTTCAAATGTTTTTTTCAATTGTTCTTGATGTTCTGAAACTTTATCAAGAACATAATCTTTTACTACTTCATTAGTAATTAAAATTTCTTTGCTATTAGTTTCAATTACTGTTTCTAAAACATTGTATCCTTCACGATATAATTCTTTTGCTAAATCAAATAAATTATCATCATAAGGTTGATATCCATCAAAAATTTCATTGGCGAATTCAGTAATTTCATTCATTTTTTCATCAGAAACGATACTGTTGTTTAAATTAATATTAAATTGACCTTTAACTTCACTAACAAGATGATTAACAGCTTCTTGTAGTTTTAAACTTTGTACTTTAATTTCGTTATTCATAATTTAATACCTCTTTCTTTAAAATAAAAAAACAACAATTTTAATTGTTGTTCTTGATAAGTTAATTTTTTAAATTACCAATCAAAAGTTTATCATTGTTGTTAACAACTCAGCGAATTACTAAATGTTTTTGCGAGCATATAAAATAAAAATATCATTTATTATCATTTATGCGAGTAAAATTGCGAAAAAATAATTTACCATTACATTTTTTATTTGTATGATGGTGACATTCTGAACAATAATCGTAATGTTGACTTTGACAATGAGTAACTTTTGTTAGTAATTTTGGTAATTTTAAATTTTTAATTACTAATTTGTTTTTAATAAGTTCATTAATGGACATAAAATATCCTCCTTAATAATTAATACTTTATTGTCTTTTTGGACTATAGCACTTTAATGCTGGTACTGCTTCTGGTCAGGGTTACCAACCCCAATGATTCATTAATGTACCGATAATCAATGAATGATTTAAATCAATATTAAATTCAATTAATAAGTTATTTTTCTTTAGTACTAATACTCTTTCTCGGAGTAAAGTATTTTTCTTTAATCTTGTTAATAGTTTGTTTAAATTGGTCATACAATTCTTTGCCAGTAATTGTTTCGGTTTTAACTTCTGCTGAATTTTGATAGCTAGTTTTAATTTCATATTTTCTAGTAAAATCAATGCCAACTACCATTTGGTTAGGAAATTTAATTGAGTTAAAAACTACTGATTTTGGAAATCAAATGCCAATGTTAGCATTACTTGTTTTATTAAAATATTGATCAGGAGCAATTATTTCAATTGCATCGGGAGTTTCAGTAATAATTCAGTTTTTATTTAAAAAAATATTAGTTAAATTCTTGTTTCTCATATCAATCTCCTGTTGGTTTTAAACTATGTTTGAAACATAGTTTTAATGGTTACTTTAAAGTTATGTTGTTACTCTTATGTATTAAAGTGAAAAAATTAACTATGTCTTTCTCTATGTTTAATACATAGCCGACTCAAAAAAATCAAAATAAAATGATTTTCAAAACAAAAAGGGCTAATATTCACTTCCGCACTAGCTTAAATAAAAGGATTTAATTTTTGCCAAACAACTTTATTATCACTTTCCTTCTTGTGCGGTAAGAATTTTAAGTATATAAATTAATAATTATTCTCGTTCTAAACTAGAAACATATTCCTTTTCTAATAATTCAGATCTAAATGAATCAATCCATCTTTGATAATTATCATTATAAGATTTTAGTTCATATTTTCTCAATAAATCTTTATGAATAACAACCAATGTATTTTCTTCAATTGAATCTGGATAAGCAGTTACGCCTTTAATTTGCTTTTCAAATGCTTTAGCAGCTTCAACTAAATATTGAAAATCTCGATTACTCAATTTTGCAGGCATTAATTCTCCTTTCAAAATAAAAAATTCACTTATAAAAGTGAATTGAAAAGACGCCATATCTTTCAAATTGCTAAAGACGTTAAAAGGAGATAAGAAGATGGGGTGTTTTCTTCTTTTCAAAAGATTTTGTTTAATCCGGAAGAAAGTTAACACAACCTTATCTTTTGATTGTATTATTTTATTTAATTAAAACCAATGTCTTTTCAATTCTTATATATAAAGACTTGCTTCTGCTTCAGAATAATTTAAAAAAATAACATTAAAATAACTTATTGAAATTTAATTTCTTGTTTATTAATATCTAAAATTTCAAAACTACATTTACCACCTAAATTATCTTGAACCATAGTAGTTAATGATTTTAATGCTGCATTAAATTCTATTTCTTGTACTTTATTAACTAATTCAAGACATAAAAAAGCATTAGTTGTTGCTGGTGTTAGCATTGTTCTAACTGCTTCACGTCAATTTCAACAACGACAAACTGCACCTTCATCATCTTTATAAATAATTTCTCCTGAATATGGTAAGGAATTTTCATTACTTCCTAAGACAATAAAATTTTCATCACCATTTGCTTTTGTCAATTTAAGATTGCCAACTATTTTATCAAAATCTTCACCACCACAAGGTAAGCCAAAAGTTAATGAAATTGTATTATAAATATCAACTAAAGGATTAATAGAGTTAATTTTATTATCATTATTTACTCTTTTTAATAATGCTTCAATTGATGATCGAGCACCCTTTTTAGTTTTAAATTTTTGATAAGCATCTCTTCAAATTCTAATAACTTGATTGTCACTAAAATTTTCTTTAGTTAAAAACTTCTTTGCTTGCGTTTGTGCTTCATTAATCATACTTTGATACTTTTCTTGATTTAATAATGAGTTATTGATGTCATAACAAATAACAACACCAATTTTAGCTTCAGGAAAAACATCTCAAAAATCTTTTTCAATAATAAATTTTTTCATTTTTGCCTTTCAATTATTTTTTATGCAATAAACTTAAAACTTCTTGTTGCTTTTAATTCAGAAAGAAAATGAGAACGATAAGGTTCTTTAATTTTAGCAACTAAATTTCTAATTCCATCATTCTTAATTCGTTTTGTAACAATTTGTAATTGACCACAATCAATAAGAGCGTTTTCATTACAAATGATAACATCACCAACTTCAAAATATTCTTGGTTTGTTGCTCTAACCTTAATCTTGTCAACTTCATTTCTAATAGGACTAATAAACAAATCTTGTGCTAAATCAGGACGAACAAAATGATTTTTATCATCAAACAAAATTTTCCGCTCTACTTCAGAAATATCTTCAATTATATCTACTGCTAAAGTTACTTTTTTTTGGGCAATATTAGTAATTAATTTTAATTCTGTTTCAGAAACAAATTGATTAACAATAATAACATCTGTTCCTAAAGCAATTAGATGATGAATTTGAGCACTTAAAGATCAATCACGATGAATTTCAAGGCTACACCCTTCTTTATCGCTAACAAATCCAGCAAAAGGAATATTATTAATATGACTTTCATATTGATTAATTAAATACTGATCAACACTAGCTGCAGTATATCTTTGTTGATAAAAATTATAACAACTAATAACATTCTTATTATTAATTCGGTATTCTAAAACTAATTTATCTAAATTAATTAAATTATGACTGCCATTAATAATTATTTTAAATTCTTGGTTATTATAAGTTAATTTAGTTTGGGTTGTTAAATCAAATGCCTGATCACATTTAATTCCTGCTAAACCTTTGTTTTTAAAGAAATTAATTAATTCCTTTGTTTTTTTATAAGTTAAATTGTAATTTTCTAAAAACTTTTGATCAATTGTCGCATAAACAAACATTTGATATTTTTTTGCTAATTGTGTTACTTGAGCTAATTTTTCTCATAGTTCTTGATTATTAGCAAAACCAACTAAACTAGTAAAAATTAATTGTTTTTGATATTTTGCTAATAATTCAATATAATTAGTTAATTGTGCTTTTGTTGCTGAATGTAAATCAACTGAAAAACCAAAAAGACTCATAACTTTGCTCCTTATTACTTAATATGATTTTGTTAAAAGTATTTGTAAATTAATCAATTATTTTTTTGATAAAACAACAATACAATCACCTGATTTAATTTCAATTGTTGGCTGTTGATTCATTTTTAAATCAAATTCATTACTAATAGCTAAAACATCTTGATTATTAATAATAATATCAGTTCCTGAGTAGTATTTGCAACCCGTAAAGTTATAAATAACTTTTTGATTGTTAAGACAAAAAAAAGAAATATAATGATATTTCAAAAGATTTTTCGAAAAAATAAATTTACTTTTTGCTTTTAAAGTAAAAAGATAATTTTCTTGATCAATTAAAATTGGCTGGTATTGTTGATATTTTCGTAAAAAATTAATTTGTGCCAATAACATATCTCAACGATTACCATTAGATATAATGACAATTTGTTGAAATGGTAATTTTAATTCAAGCGCTGTCGTAATTGCTAATTCACTATCAAGATAATCTTTTGCTTGATTAACTTTGAAAATCTTAAACTTAGCTTTTTCTTGTGCTTGATTAATTAATTGTCAATCTTTGTCATTAATACTATCAAAATCACCACAAACAAAATTAATTGGTAACTTATTTTTAATTAAAGCAATTGTTCCTGATTCAACACCAACATAAACTGGTTGAAAAAATTGTTTTCAATCAACTAAAATATCACGACAAACAATAACCAATTGCGAATTTTTATTCATTATTTTCACATTTTTTCTAATTGTTCAGTAATTGATGTTTGATTATTAAGTAAATAACTACCTGAAACTAAATAATCAGCACCCGCTTCAATACATAAAGCAGCAGTACTATCATTAATACCACCATCAACAGCAATGATTGGTGCTTTGAAATTTTTTGTGACTAAATATTGTTTTAAAGTTTTAATTTTTTGATAAGAGCCAGTAATAAATTTTTGATTACCAAAACCTGGTTCAACACTCATAATTAAAACATAATCTAAATTTGCTAAATCAGAAAAAAGAACTTTAATTGGTGTTTTTGGTTTTATTGCTAAACCTTTTTTAAAGCCAGGATTCTTTCAATTAATAAACTCTAATAATTGTTTTTTATTCATTGCTTCATAATGTAAAGTAATACTATTAACTCCTGAAATAATAAAAGGTTTTAAAAAGTCTTTAACTTTAACTTTTGGCTTTAATTGTACCATTAAATGACAATCAATCATAACTGCTTTATCTTTTAAATAATTACTAACATCCGCAAGAATTTTTGGGCCAAAAGATAAATTAGGAACGAAATTATTATCCATAACATCAAAATGCAAAGCAGGAATTTTAGCAGCAATAATTCGATCAAGTTCATTTTTTAAATTTAAAAAATCAGCTGTCAAAATACTAACAGCAATTGTCGTATCTTTTTCCATATTTTCCCTTTCATCTTTTATTACTAATGTAAATTAATAAATTCTAATAAGATTTTACAATAATCTTGGTAAAAATATTTATTTAATTTATCATTTAAATTTTTAACAACGGCACATCCAGGTTCATTTTGATGTAAACAATTATTAAACTTACACTTATTAACATATTCTTTAATAACAGGAAAATTTAATGCTAAATCAAACTTTGTTAAACCTTGTAATTTTAAAACCATAAACCCAGGACTATCGGCAATAATTCCATCTAATAAGAAATAAAGTTTCGTTGTTGTTGTTGTATGTTTACCATGTTTTAAAGTAAGAGAAATTTCATTAGTTGTTAAATTCAAACCTGGTTCTAAACTATTCAACAAAGAACTCTTACCAACACCTGAAACTCCTGTTAACAATGAAAATTTGTTTTTAAAAATTGTTCTTAATTCTTTAATTCCAACTTGATTATTATTGGAAACAAAATAACAAGGATATTTTAATGCTTGATAATATTCAATTTTCTTTCAAACTGAATCAGTTTTTTTAACTAAATCAGTTTTAGTAAATACTAAAATAACATCAATTTGATAAAAATTAAACAATGTTAATAATTTATTTAAAATCAAAGTATTAAAAGTTGGATTTGTTAAAGCATTGACAATAACAACTTGATTAATATTAGTAATTCTTGGACGATACAATTCATTGGTTCTTGGAAAAATTTTTTCAATAACTGCTTGATTATCATCAATCATCGTTAAACCAACTTGATCACCAACTAATAAAGCACCATTCGTCTTAATTTTTTGTCTAATATGCGCTTGATAGAATTTATCATTAACTTTAACATCAGCATAATTATTAGCAACAGCAATGACAATACCTTGTTTTAACTTCATAAATCACTCCTTTAAAGTTTTATAATATGATTAAAGCACAATAATTAATATCGCAGCAATAAGAATTAAAAAAATTAATGAACTTATGAAAACTAAAAATCATTTTTTTAAAAAGAAAGGTAAAAAGAAATTTAAATTATTAATTTTGATTCCTTTATTTTTAATTATTACTTTTTGTTTATTAGCTAAAGGTTTTTCACTTCGACGATTAGAATTTAAACAAGATAATAAATCTTGTGCCATTTCATTAATGGTTTGATAACGATTTTTAGGATTTTTGCTAGTAGCTTTAATAATAACATTTTCTAAACTTTGAGGAATTTTTTGATTATAATCACGAATTAATGGCATTGGTTCTTTAATATGTTTGTTCGCTAGTAGTTGAGGATTTTTATGAAAAAATGGTGGTCGACCTGTTAATAATTCATATAAAATAATTCCTAAAGAATAAATATCACTTTGGACTGTTGCTGGTTCAAATTTAACAACTTCTGGAGCAATATATTTCATTGTTCCAACAACTTGATGAGCATGTTTTTTAACTTCCTTACCATCAATCATGGCAATTCCAAAATCCAAAACTTTAATTGCTCCATTATCAGTTAATAAAATATTATCGGGCTTTAAATCACGATGAATAATTCCAACTTGATGACAAGCATTAACACCTAATAAAATCTTTTGCATAATATTTAATGTTTCATTGACACTTAAAACTCCAATATTACTTAAATATTCTTTTAAAGTTTTGCCTTTTAATAATTCCAATACTAAACATCAATTTTTTTGGTCAATAAAAATATCATAAACTAAAATAACATTAGGATGTCTAATTCGTGATACAGCTTTAATTTCTTGTAAAAAGCGTTCTTTATTCAAATCATCAATCTTATTAGTGTCTAGGTTAATAATTTTAATTGCAACACTACGATTTAAATATAAGTCTTCCGCTTGATAAACCTTTGCCATTCCACCTGCGCCAATTTGATTAACAATTTGATAACGATTATTTAATTTTTTAGTTATTTCTTTTGTTTTCATAATGCACCAATTATGTTCATTCACTAGGTAAAAATTGATAAACTTCCGGATTTTCAGCAAAAAATTGTAATTCATCATCAATTTTTTGCTGTTCAATTTCTTGATATAATTGCCTTAATTGTTTTTGAATTACAATTAACTTATCTGGTGGTTTACTTTTTTGATCTCAAGTTGCAAAAATTTTTTTGCCTCGTCTCAACAACTTATGATATTTGCGTTTTAAATTTTTTATTTGCTTTTTTTGTAATCTTTTAAACATAAAAATCAAACCTTCTTTAAAATATTACTAATATACTACTTATATTAATATAAATTTTATTAACAAGTTTATTTTTGCTTAAAAAGTAATTATTTCATTCTTAATCTTTAACTAACATTAATATTGCCGATAAATTATCAGTTGAAACATTATTTATTGCTTGTTTAATTAACATTTTAACTTTTGCTTTTAAACTATTATTTTTTTCTAAAATGTGAGTAATTTCTGTTTCTTCTAAAAAGTCATGAACACCATCACTTGTTAATAAAAAATAAGATGGAGTTTCAAATGATAAATCAAAAATATCAATTGTTAAATTTTTAATTGGTCCTAAGGCACTTGTTAATGCTTTTCAATAAGTTTGATTAACATCAACATCTGCTACTTGTTTTGGGTTATTTTTTAAATATAAATTTAAAATATTGTGATCTGAAGTTAATTGTTTTAAACCTTGATTATTAAATAAGTATATTCTTGAATCACCAATATTAACTAAATAGGCTTTACGATTAGTAATTAAGGTAATTACCATTGTTGTACCCATATCATTTGCTTCTTCATTATTAAGACTATATTGATTCATAGCTGATTGAATTTTAAGAACACTGGTATTTAATCATTGATGTACTTGTTCATCAGTTTGTAATCTTAATCATTTTGTTTCATTAAAAAATTCTTTTAATAAAGACACTGCCATTGAACTCGCAATATCACCACAACTATGACCACCTAAACCATCGCAAACAACAGCTAAAACTTGACCAGTTTTATTTTTTAAAAATAATAAAGAATCTTGATTATTTTTTCTAAAAGTACCAGTATCTGTTTTATAACTAGCTATGATATTCATATTTTTTTAAAACTCCCATTATCTTTTTTTCAGTTTTTTAACTATTTTTAATTATATAGTAATTTAAATAATAATTTGCTTTTTAGCATCAGACAAAGAAAAAAATTTCTAATTAAAATAAAAAAAACTCTTATCGTTTATAATAAGAGTTTTTTGTTTTAAAGTATTATTATCTTAAACGATAAATACTACTTTTTGATTTTCTAAACAGATTAAATTTCTTTTCTTCTAAAATTTCACGATAAATTTCATCACGATATTTTACACAACCATTAATTACATCATATAATGGCTCTGCTGAACAACGAACTTCAAATTCATCACCTTCATAAACTTCATCAGAAACAATGTTTCCGTGTTCGTCATAAGCTTCTAAATGATATTCCTTTGAAAGTTCATCTTGAATGAATTTATCAATTCCTCTGATGTAAGCTCCACCACCTGAAATTGTGATTCCTTTACCTAATTTTTTCAAATCAGCAACTGATCCAAGTGCTTTTTCAGTAGAAATTCTTAATACTTTTCTAATTGCTGGAATAATATGTTCACGGAATTCACGTTGCATTACTTCACGAATTTCTTCTGGTGTAACATAAATTGTTTTAGAAATTGCTAACACTTCTCCTGATTTTGCACTATCTTTAGGAATTAATAATCCACTAACACGATAAGGTTGTTCATTTGGTCCAGGAACTAAAGAAGCAATTGCTTTCTTTAATTCTTCAGTTTCTTTCAATCCAATATGAACAGCTTTAGTTCTAAGAATATGTTCACGGATTTTTTCTGTTAAGTAATCACCGGCACAATAACTTGAAGTTGAATGTAAAATTGAATCTTTACTAATTACTGCAATATCAGTTGATCCTCCACCCATGTCAACAGACATAATTGAAGTTCCAAAAATATCTTGTCCGGCACCTAAAGCTGACATTTTTACTTCTTCTTGAACAAAACCACGACTAGCTCCTAATTTTGTTACAATACTTTCTAATGCTGCTCTTTGTACAGGATTAATATCACTTGGTGTTGCCATAATTACAATTAACTTTTTCTTTGTTGCTTTTGAAATTTTGAAATGATCAAAAATTCTAATAAGAATTCTTTCTAAAGCTTGTGGATCGGCAATATTACCATCACGAACTGGTCGCTTAATAATAATATTTTCATTAGTCTTATCAACTAAAGCTTTAGCTTCTTCACCAAAATAAACACGATTTTTTTCATAATCTTCAGCAATATAAGAAGGTTCATCAAATCTTAACCCAGTATTAACATAACGAGCTTTCATATTTTCCGTACCAACATCCATACATAATCATTCATATCCTGCAATGGAATCATTAAAAGTACGGCTTTTTTTAATTTGTCATTTTTTAAATTGTGTCATTTTTTAAAATTCTCCTTCCCTATCTACTTGGTCTAATAAATTCTTTATCATATAAATCATTTTTATACATTTCGTAAATCTCTGTTCCTTTAATTACAGAATGCTTTGGTTCAGGAGCAATGATAACTTTTTCAAGGTTTAATCTTTGACTTAAATACACATCAATGTTCTTTAATAAAGAAGTACCACCTGTTAAAATTAAACCATTTTCTTGAATAACTTTAGCAAAACTTGCTGCAGAACGAAGAATAATTGATTTACAAAGATCAACAATTGGTTCAATTGATTCAATAATAATTTTTTGAATTTCTGCCTTTTGTAAAATAATTTTTGTTGGAGTACCAGTTTTTAAACTTTTACCATAAATAGTAATTTGTTTATCAATTTCTTTTAAGTCATCACGACCTTCAATATTAATTCCAACTTCAATTTTAATATTTTCTGCTTGTTCTCTAGTAACTGAAACATAATGCATATCTTCTAAATACTTTTGAATTGCACTATCAATTGTATTACCAGCCACATTAACTGAATCTTGAACAATAATGTCACCAGTAGCAACGATTGAACAGTCAGAAGTTCCAGCTCCAATATCAAGTAAAAATGCGCCTTGTGAATCTCAAATTGAAACTCCTGCTCCAATTGTTGCTAACTTAACAGCTGGCATAATAACAATTTTTTCAGCATTCATAACTTTACTAAAGTATTCGTATCTTCTAAACTTTTCACTAAAACTAGGAATTCTAGCAGGTTGCTTTCCGTGTAATGCTTGTCTTAATACATCTTCATCTAAACGATAAATTTTAGATGGAACTGCTACTAAAACAACTGAATTCTTTCAGAAACTACCTCGTTTTCAAATTTTCTTGTTATTAACTTGAACAATATTAACAAAAATTTCTGTTAACAATGCAATCAAAGCATTAACATCAGAAATTACTCCGTTTGCTAATGGTTCTCTAACAAGTTTGTTAACTGGTGTTTTATCACGCATAGTTAATGCTTCTTCACCAATAAATACTTGACCACTTTCATTATCGAAAACAATAATAGAAGGTTGGTCATAAACAATTTGATCATTAACTTTAACAATCAAATTTTTTGTTCCTAAATCAATAGAAACCATATTAACATTTTTCATCAGACATTCTCCTTTCTAAAAATTTCATAGAATGTTTTTAATATATTACTTTTAAAAAAATACTGTAACAAGTCTTTTATTTAAAAAAAATCAGAGTATAATTTATTACCCTAACACTTATATTTTAAGTACATTAATTATTAAAATTATCAATAATTATTTAATCTCAAATTAAATAAAAAAACAATTTAGTAAAATTGCTTGAGTTTGCAAATTCATTTAAAAAAATTTTTTAAAATTTTTTAATTAAATTAATTTTTTTAAATAAAGAATGATTATAATTAAGAAAAATATAATAAAGGAAACAAATCATGACAATTTTTATTGCAATTATTGGATATTTAGCAGGTTTTTTTGGAGTAATTGCTTTTATTCCTCAAACAATTAAAACTATTAAAACAAAAAATACTAAAGAAATTTCTTTAAAAGCTTATATTATTTATAATTTAGCTAATTTTTTATTTTTATTATTAGCAATTCTTTCGATTGTTTTACCAATTATGCATCCAGAAAATGCTGCAATAAGTCAAATCATTATTTGAAGTATTACAATAATTCTTCCGTATACTGTTACTATGATTGGTGTTTCTTGTATTATTTTCATTAAAGTTCAAAATATTCGTAAATTTGGTGAATATGCTAATAAAAGTAAAAAACAAATTAATCAAATTGAACTAGAATTAAACCAAGAAATTGAGGAAATAAATAATGTGATTTAATAGCATCTTAAATAATCAAGAAAAAATCAATTCAAGTCTCTTTTGATTAGTAATGGGAATTGGTTTCTTTGGTACAGGCATTGCTATTATTGCTTTTTTACCACAATCACTAAAAACTCTTAAAAGTAAAAAAACTAATGGTGTATCAGTGCTTACTTTTAGTTTTTATACTTTAGCTAATAGTCTCTGATTTATTTGAGGAATTTTAGATTTAGTTTTTAATAGTAATCAAGATTTAATTACAATTTTAAAAGATTCAATTGTTATTGCTGCTAATGTCCCTTGTGCTTTATGAGCAGCAATTATTCTAACAATTAAAATTCATAATATTTATTATTATGGTGAAGATTGTAAAAAATGAAAAGGCAAAAAAAATCAAAATGATATTTCTCAATCAAACATTTATGAGATCATGAAAGATAGAAAGGATTAATTTAATATGCAAATAGCAATTTATATTTTAAGCGGCATTGGTTGTTTATTAACAGCAAGTATTTTAATTCCACAAATTGTGAAAGTTATTAAAACAAATAGTGCCAAAGACATATCAACAATTATGATTACAATTAATATTTCAAGTTGTATTTTTTGAATTGTGGCAACTAGTATGCAAATTGCAACTGGATTTAATGAATTGCAACCAGCACTAATTGTTGTTAATTCAATTAGTTTAACTTGTGCTGTTATTCTATTAACATTAAAATTATTACATAATAAGAAAGGAAAATAGCAATAAGCCTTTTTATTTTAAAAGTTAAAATTATCCTAATCAATATTTTAAAAACTATAAGTTGTAAGTGCAATACTTACCTTAAAATTTAAATAAATGCTTCGTATCGATTTTTGGAAGATAAATATCGAAAGACTTCACGAGGCATTTTTATTTATTTCATTAAAAATATTTTGTACTTCTCTTTCTTTGAAAATATCAAAATTAGTTTCTTTAGCAACATGAGATGATATCTATAAAATAGACAGTCAAAATAAAAAGTTAATTGTAGTTTTTTCAAAATTTTTTTAATTTCATAGCATATTCCATTGCTGCTTGACTCATCTGATGCATTCAAAATATCAATTTAATAAAATTTTGTCATTTTTAATTTGATTATAATGCTTTTTCATTTCTTTTTTAATAACTTTATAAATTCACTTTTTAATTTTATTCAAATCATTATTATTATAATTCATTATCTTTTTAAAGATATTAGTTTCATACTTTATTTGTTGTAATGTTTTCTTTTCTGAACCAAAATTGATTCATAGTCAAAAGACATATGCTGGGTCTTGATACTTTGAACTAATACTAACATTATCTCAATCAATAATCTTTTTAACATGTAAATTTTGATCAAAAATAACATTAACAGGACTTAGATCACCATGAACAATATATTTTCTTTTATATTTTATTTTTTGAATATTTTGAATTGTTATTAAAATTTGAATTAGGTGTTTATCATTAGTTAATCCAATTTTTACAAAAGTATAACCATTAATCACATCATAACAAAGTCAATCTTGTGTAATAGTTAAAATTGGTAAGTATTGATTATTATTAGTTTGTAATCAATTAAGAATATTTTGGGTTTTACGATTTAGTTTTACATATTTAAAAACTTTATTATCACTAATTAATATTTTGTTATTTGATAAACCATTACTTTTAAAGTTTTTTGATACATTTTCTAACATTTTTATTCTTCTCCAAACATCAAAAATAAAGATAAAATAAACTTTCTAATTATTTTACATGCGAAGTTGATTTAAATAAGATAAAATTTGAGAAAATTAAAAATAAATTAATTTTATGATATTTTTAATTTCTCTTGAAATTATGTTTTTGTTTCTTTTAAAGATATAACTGGACTTGTAATTGCAATTTATAGTTTTTAAAACATTGATAATTAATTTATATAAAAAAAATAATTAATGTTAAAATTACCTTAAAAGAAAGGAACGAAAATGGAAAAGAGTTTACAAACGGATGTCGTAAAAATTACTAATGTTACTAAAAAATATAAAGATAATTTAGTAATAAAAAATCTTAATTTAACAATCCCTAATCATGCTCGGATTGCAATTGTTGGACCAAATGGTTCTGGTAAAACAACACTTTGTGAAATGATTGCTCAATTAAGAGTACCAACTAGTGGTGAAATTACTTTAAAAGAAAATTTAAAAATTGGCATGCAAATCCAAGAAGCAAAATATCCTCGTGGAATGACTGCTTGAGATATTGTTAATTATTATTTAAAAACTTATAGTTTAACAACATCAGTTGCCGAGATTCAAAAATTATTATATTTTCTTGACGCTGAAACAATTATTGAAAAACCAATTAGCAATTTATCTGGTGGTCAACAACAAAAAATTAATATTCTCTTAGCTTTAATTATTCAACCTGATTTATTAATTTTAGATGAACTAGCAACTGGTCTAGATTTAGAAGCACGAGAAAGAATTTATCAATTATTAGAAAAAGAAGTATTAAAACGAAAAGATTTATCATTACTAATTGTTTCACATAATATGAATGAAATTGAAAAATTTTGTCAACAATTAATTTTTATGTTAAATGGTGAAATTATTGGGATTTTTGAAATAAAAGATATTATTAAGCAATATCATAGTGTTGAAACATTTGTCAAAGAAAAATTTAAAGCTTACAAAATTGGCATGTATGATAAAGCAGTTGTGACACAAAAATTACAAAAAGTAAATACTGGAAAATGAGCACAAGCATGAGAAAAACATTTAAGTAAAACAAAAAATAAAGCAAATAAAAATAATAAAAAAAATGATAATAAATCAAAAGAAAAAGGTTCTAACGATGAATAATCAAGCAAATCAAATTAATAGCTGATCACTTTTAGGTTTCTTTATGAGTTTTTTAAAACGAAATAAAGCCGTTATTGTTTCAATGTTTGTTTTACCATTACTTTTTATTCTTATTCTTGCTCTTAACTATAAAAGTATTCTTTCCCAAGCAAATGGCATCATGACAATTTTAATTTTATGATTAATTCAGTCATCATCATTTGCCTTACAAAGTTTTTTAGCAATTCTATTAGATTTTAAACAATCAATTATTTTTCGCAGAATTGGTTTAACAAGAATAAAAAAAATCAATTTCTTAATTATGTCATCACTATTTAATTTAATTTTAATGATAATTTCTAATATATTTATCTTTTTAGTTGCAATAATTTTATTATTGGCTTTTCATAAAACTGCAATTATCAATTCAATCTTCATTTGACAATTGGTTTTAGTAATTTTAGTAACACTTGCTTTCTTAGTTTTATTTACTAGCATTGCTTTAGTTATGGCAGTATTTATTAAAACTAGAACAGGTCATACTATTTCTTCACTAATTGTTACTTTCTTAATTACGATTCCTTTATTTATTTTAATCTTTTTCTTAAATTCAATTACTAATTCTGACAATGGTTTATTTGTTCAAGTTAGTTTACCAATCTTACTAGCAATTTTCTTTGGTATTTTTATTGGTGTTAGTTTAATTAGTGTTTTACTTTATTATATCGCCTGAAAACACTTAAAATGATATGAATAAGAACTAAAAGAACTTCCGATTTTGGAAGTTCTTTTTAATAACTATTACTATTTTTTACTTGATTAGTAACAATATTAATGCCATTTGAAGTGCCAATTCTTGTTGCTCCAGCAGCAATCATTGCTAACGCTTGTTCTTGAGTTCTAATGCCACCAGAAGCCTTAATAGCAATGTTTTTGGCAATATGCTGTTTCAATAACTTAACATCAGCAACAGTTGCTCCACCATTGGCAACAAAGCCAGTTGAAGTTTTAATGAAATCTGCTTTTGCTTCACTCACTAACTTACAAGCAATAATTTTTTCTTGTTCTGTTAATAATGCTGTTTCAATAATAACTTTTAAGATAATATCTTTAGAACAAACTTGCCGAATTGCTTGTAATTCTTGTAAAACATAATTAGTTTCTTGATCTTTTAAAGCACCAATATTAATAACAACATCAATTTCATTAGCACCATTAGCAATTGCTGTCTTAGTTTCAAAAACTTTTGTTGTTGTTGCATTAGCACCTAAAGGAAAACCAATTACGGTACAAATTTTAATCTTAGTATTTTTTAATTTTTCAGCACAGTATTTAACATAATATGGATTAATGCAAACTGCTTTAAATTTATAAGTTTTAGCTTCGGCAATTAAAGTTTCAATTTCTTGAATTTTTGCATCTGCCTTTAATATTGTTTGATCAATATATTGATTTAAATTATTAATCATTTTTATTCTTCCTTAAATTTTTATTTCTTTAATAATGAGTGATAATTAACAACCGATAAAAAATAAAGTGGTGCTGTTTCAGCTCGTAAAATCGTCAAACCTAAACTAATATTAGTAAAATTTAAAGTTTTAAAACTAGTTAATTCATCAGAGCTAATACCACCTTCTGGACCAACAACAATCGTAATACTATTAATATTTGTTAAGTTTTGAGTTCAATCTTGAAAATTTTCATTTTCATAAGCAAGAAAATTAGCTTCACTTTGATATTGTTTTAAATCTTCAATATTTTTAACTACTGAAGTAACTTCAGGAATGATATTACGATTAGCTTGCTTTGCTGCTGCTTTAGCAATTTTTTGTCAGCGTGCAACTTTTTGCGTAATTTTATTATTAACAATACTAACACAATATTTTAATTGAATTGGCACAATCTTATTAACGCCTAATTCAACAGCTTTTTGAATTACTAAATCAAATTTTTGCTCTTTTAACAAAGCCATTACTAAAGTTACTTTAATTGGTAACTCATTATTTTCTTTTAATGGTTCAATAATTTGACAAATAACATTAGGCATTAAGGCAACAATTTTTGTTAAATATTTTTCTGCTTGAAAATTGACAATTATTTCATCATTAATTTGATGTCGTAGAACTTTAATAATATGTTTACTATCATCAAGATCTAATACTAATTGTCCTTTTTTATTTTTAATTGTCGCAAAATAAGATTCCATTATTCACCTCAATTAATTATAATTGTAAATTTAGGATTTAAAAAAACTAAATCTTTATTGTGATACTAAAGACAATAAATCTTGTCTTTCTTTTGTTGTCAAAATACGATAATCACCTGGTTTTAAACCTGTTAAATTAAGATTGCCAATTGCAATTCGTTTTAATGTTAAAACCTTGCTACCAACGCCTTTTAACATTCTTTTTACTTGATTTTTATAACCTTGATGAATTGTTAAATTAATTATTGTTGTTTCAGTTTGGAAATCAGTTTTAATAACTTTTACTTTTGCAGGTGCAGTAATAATCGTTGCTTCAATTTGAACACCTTTTGTTAATTGCTTAATTTGTTCCTGACTTAATAATCCTTGACAAGTAACTTGATATACTTTATCAATTTTATATTTTGGATGTAAAATTTGATTACTAAAATCACCATCATTAGTCATTAATAATAAGCCAGAAGTATCAAAATCTAAGCGACCAACGGGATAAATTCGAACTTTAATTTTTGAAAAATATGGCATAATTGTTGGGCGATTTCTTGGATCATTTAAAGTAGTTAAACAATTAACTGGTTTATAAAAAATGAAATAAAGATAATCATTAAACTCTAAAATTTTATTATTAATTTTAATAACATCATTTGGTAAAACTCTAGTACCTAGTGTTGTCACAACTTGGTCATTAACTTTAACCTTACCAGAAGTAATTAACAATTCTGCTTTTCGACGAGCAATATAACCAGCATTAGCAATAAGCTTTTGTAATCTTTGACCTTGATTATTTTTTGTCATCAGAGTAATTATAAATCTCCTGTTCAATCTCTAAATTAAAGTTTGGTAATTCAGGTAATTGTGCCAAAGATTCAAGTTGAAAGTGATCCATAAATTCATCAGTAATAACATAAAGATATGGTCTTCCTGGTAATTCACTTCTTTCAGATTCATTAATAAAATTTAAACTTTTTAATTTATTAATGATACTATCGCAATTAACACCTCTAATTTCTTCAATTTTAGTCTTTGTTACTGGCTGATTATAAGCAATAATTGCCAAAGTTTCTAAAGCAGCTTGTGATAAACGCGTAATTGGCTGAGCTTTTAAAACTTGATAATACTGATGATGTTCTGGCTTAGTTGTTAATTTATATAAATTACCTAACTTAATAATTGTTAAACCTGAAGTTGCATCAATATCTAATTTTACTTGTAATTGTTCAACTAAGGCGATAACCTTATTTTTTTTCTTAACTAAACTTAAATAAAAAGCAATTGCATCAATATCCAACCCTTCATTACCAGCAATAAATAATAATCCTTGAATAATCGCCATTAATTGTAAATCAGATAACTTCTCTTTTTTAAGTTCTTTGGTTTCTTGCATTAATTTCTTTCTCTCCTTTAGTTTTTACGAACTTGATAATTAACCTTTATACTTAACCATAATTGAACCAAAATTATCTTTTTGTTCAATTATTAAAAATTGATGTTTTGCTAAATCTAAAATAGCAATAAAGGTAATAATAAAATAGTGTAAATTTAATTCCGCTACTAAAAATAATGATTCTAACTTAATAAATTCGCCTTTATGTTTTTTAAGAATATTTTTGATTTCCAAAGTTCGGTCTTCAGTTGAAATTAAATTCAAATTTAAATTAACTGATAATTTATTTTCTGCTTGTAATTGCTTTCATAAATTTAGCATTGCTTGACTTAATTGATTAATATTATTTTTTGCTAAAATTGGAACTTTTTGTTCATCAGTAAAGTATTGATCTAAATCACTAGCATCTTTCAAAAAGATTTTTTGTCGATCTTGAGCTTGCTTAACAAAATACCCAGTTATCTCTTTAAATTTTTTATACTCCAAAATCCGAGCAATTAATTTTTGGCGATTAATTTCTGCTTCATAATCACTATCAATTTCATCATCTTTTGGAACTGGTAATAATTGCTTTGATTGTAATTCTAATAAATATGAAGCAACTGGTAAATATTCACTAATAATTTCAAGATTAAGATTTTTATCTTGAAAAATAAAAGCAAGATATTGTTCTGTTACAACTTGTAAATCTAAATTTAAAATATCTAATTGTTTTTCTTTAATTAAATGTAATAATAAATCAATTGGCCCTTGAAATGATTCAATATCAATCATTAATTCTTTCATTTGTTACTACCTTTTCTGAAAATAATTTAGATTCTCCTTACTAATTATATAATAAATAAAGCTGACAATTTTGAAATTTAAATTTTAAAAAAGTCATTATTAATAATAATGACTTTTATTTTTAATTAATTATTAACTTGAAGTTGTTGTAGTTGTTTTAAGGTTTAATCTTAAATCACCAATTGATGACAAAATACTGTCATTACCAATGGTACAAGAAAACTGAACATTAATAGTAAAATAACCATTATTAGTTCCATCACTATTAGGATCATCTGGATCTGTTTCAAGAACAAATTGACTTGAATTTGCATTAGGAAATGTAATTGCATCTACTGTTCAAGCACTACCCATTGTTGCACTTGGATAAACCTGACTAATAAGATCAAAAAGTTTTTGCGCTACTTTTGCAGTAAAGGTTTTACCATCACCATCATAAGCACTTAAAGTATCACCAGGATTTGGCAAGGTACTATTTGGAAGATCACTATTAATAAATCATAAAGCATCTGGTCCTTGATTTAAAATCCCTGAAATTTGATTAGTAGCATCACTAAATCTTTGTCTAATTTTAAGATTTGTACTTGTCAAACTACTTAAAGCAATATCATGTGAAAAAGCATTTTCATCAGATATTTCCAAAGTTAAATTTTGTAAAGTACCATTAATAACACCAATTGTTGCTGTACTATCATCTGGATCAGTAATTTCTGAAACATCAGTTAAATTATAAATCGTTTGATTTTGACCTGCAGTAATCGGTAAAACAGTAAACTTTAATCCTTCAACATCAATTATTGGGTCATCTGAACTAAATAAAGCATCTTTTAAACTAGTAGCAATTTTACCGTAAACATTCTTTGCTTCATTGTCATCACTTGATAAATTATTTTTAAATAAAGTTTGAAATTCAAAAGGTTCTGTTCGACTATTTAAATAAGCTGTTAAATAAGTTCCAATCGCATCAATTCTTGTTTGTGGTGATGCTGTATCATTAGTAATGATAACAACAATTGGCACAGAACTAGTCAAATTTTTAAATGATAAATCAGCTGTTAAATCAATTTTTGCTTCAACATCTGCTCCATATTTAGCAGAAAATGCTGTGTCAGATTCTACTGGTTTATTTGCACCAGTTGTATCATCAAGTTCATAAGTAGTTTTAACATTACGAATATTGACTGAAACTGTTTCATAAGGTCAACTTAAATTACCAGATTTTATTAAACCACTATAATGATTACTAATGATAGCTCTGACATTAGCATTAAGAGCATTATAATTACTTCCATCATTAGGAATATTAATTAAACTTAAATCTGCATTCATCTTAAAGGTTTGGTTTGCCATTACGACACCTTCAGCTGAATTTAAAACATCACGATCTGAAAAATTACTTGAATCACTAGATGAACAAGCAACAACACTAACAATTGGCATTGTTGTCAATGTTGATAATAATAAAAACTTTAAATATCGTTTCACTAAAAAACACCTCATACTTATTAAAGCAAAATTTATTATTATTATACTAATGATTTTATTAAATTACATTATTATTTCCAAAATTAATTTTGATAATTTTGGTTTTTCTCCTTTAATAGTAAAAGTCTTTAAAGCTAATTCTTGAAATTCCTTTTCCCTAGTAATTTCTTTATTAGTATGTAATTCCATAATAACTTGATTTTTTTTAACTTGATCACCATGAACTTGTTTTAAAATAATTCCCGCCAAAGGATCAATAATATCATCTTTAACGATTCGACCTGCTCCTAATAAAACTGAAAGTTCACCCAAAAAATAAATATTATTAAAATCTAAATAACCTTCATTATTTGCTTTAACTAACAAAATATGTTTTGTTGCTGGTAACTTATTAAGATTTTTAATGTAATTCAAATCACCACCTTGAGCAACAACAAAATCATAAAAAAGTTTTAAAGGTTTTGGTGAGTTAAAAGTCTTAATTACTTGATTTTTTGCTGCTGCTAAAGTTAATTTTTTATTACTTGCTGCTAATGCTAAACCTGTTAAGTTAACAACTAATTCTTTTAAATCATCAGGACCTTGATTTTCTAAACTCGCAACCACTTCTTTTAATTCTAAAGCATTACCAATTGCTCGACCCAAAGGTCGATTCATATCACTAATAACAACAATAACTTGTTTGTGAAAACCTTGACCAATATCAATCATTAAATTAGCTAGTTTTCTTGCTGCTGCTAAATCTTGAGCAAAAGCACCGGTTCCACATTTAACATCTAACAAAATTAAATCAGTACCAAGCGCAATTTTTTTACTCATAACACTAGCTGCTATTAACTCTAAAATATCAATTGTCCCTGAAACATCGCGCAAAGCATAAAGTTTTTTATCAGCAGGAACTAAATTAGCAGTTTGTCCTGTAATACTAAAACCAACTTTATTAATTGTCGCAATAAATTCTGCTGTTGATAATTCAGTCTTAAAATTAGGAATTGCTAATAATTTATCAATTGTGCCACCAGTAATTCCTAATCCTTTCCCTGACATTTTACATACTTTTAAACCTAAACTCGCAGCAACAGGCGCAAAAACTAAACTAGTTTTATCACCAACACCACCTGTTGAGTGCTTATCAACTTTAAAACCTTTTACTGCTTTTAAATCAAGTGTTTGCCCAGAATTAAGCATTGCTTTAGTAAAAGCAATTAATTCTCGTTTAGTCATTCCTTGAAAATAAACTGCCATCGCTCAAGCAGTAATTTGATAATCAGGAATTGTCTCGTTAGTAATCCCTTGAACTAAAAATGTTAATTCTGAATCGGTCAACTCTAAGCCTTGCTTCTTTTTCTGAATTAAATCAATCATATACATTTTAATTATTGTTCTCCTTTAACTAGTATTTTATTTTTTAACTCCAATTTGTTTTAACTCATCATATAATAATTGATTTTTTTCATTGCTCCATAAACCAAATCTTTCATTAAAAGAAGTAAGTAAAGGATATGGAAAATTAAGATCTACCAATTTTTTAATGCATTTAAAATAATCATCTTTTAATGGTAAAACAACATTTGTTATCTTTTGTTTTCATTGTCTTTTATATTTAATTCAGGAGCAATAAAAGCATAAATACCCCCAACTCCAACATCATCAATAATATTTTTATTAGGATTAGGAAATTCAAAAATTTTAATATGTAAAACTAAATGTTCTAACAAATTACAATAAACTAATCGATCTGCTCTTTGATAATCAAATGGATTTTTTATTGCTCACTCTGGAGTAGAAAGTAAAATTGCTTTATCTTCATCAATATGATGAAGATACAACCCTTCATTTGTTCGCGTATTTCCTCTTGAATTTTGAGTACACCTTTCATTAACAAAATAATCTTTTGGAACATTGCCATATTTTGTCTTAAGATAATTAGTACATTGATCGTAATTCATCAACAATAACTTTTCAATCTCAGTCATTTTTCCCCTTAAAATCCTTTTCATTTTTATTGTCTATCGTATTAATTATTTATTAACTTAATATATTTATTATAAGTAAAAAAGTTCTAGATTTTAAAAAAACTAGAACTTTTTATCATAACTGATAACTTAAAATTAAATTTTAATCACCAAAAATTGTTCCACTCTTACCAGCAATTGCATCAGCTGCTTTTTCTAAGTTAGCAATGATTGCTTTACGACCTTTTTTACTACTAATAAATTTTTTTGCTGCTTGAACTTTTGGCAACATACTACCTGCTGCAAATTGATTTTCAGAAATATATTGATCAACTTCGGCACTATTTAACTTATCTAATGCTTTTTGATCTGGTTTACCATAATTAATCATTACTTTATCAACAGCTGTTAAAATAATTAATTGATCGGCATCAAGAATTTCAGCAAGTTTTTCGCTAGTAAAATCTTTATCAATCACAGCATCAATTCCTTGATAACCAGCATTAGTTTTAATTACAGGAATACCACCCCCACCAGCAGCAATGACAATAAAACCATGATTAACTAAATCAGCAATAACATCTTTTTCAATAATATCAATTGGCTGTGGTGAAGCAATAACTCTTCTTCAACCACGATTAGCATCATTTTTTACTGTTCAATTATATTTCTTTGCTAAAGCTTCTGCTTCATCTTCTTGATAAAATGGACCAACTGGTTTGCTTGGATTAGAAAAAGCAGTATCATGAATATTAACTAATGTTTGTGTCACAATTCCAGCAACATTCTTTTTAATTTTTCTTTTTTGTAATTGATATTGAATTGCTTGTTGTAAATGATAAGCAATATAACCTTGTGACATGCTACCACACTCAGGAAAAGGCATAACGGAAATACTTTTATCATTTTTATTAGCAATATTAAAACCTAAATTAATCATTCCCACTTGTGGACCATTCCCATGACAGATAATTAAAGTATTACCTCGTTCAACAATATCAACTAAGTATTTAGCAGTTTTTTTGACAATTTCTTTTTGTTCTTCAGGATTATTTCCCAAAGCATTACCACCAAGTGCCACAACAACTTTTGCCATATTTTCTCTCCTATAATTTTAAATTTTTTTGATTGCTTAATTAGAAAATTGAACCACCAATTAAACTTCCTGTTACGATTAAAAAAACTGCAAGACCAGTTAAAATTAATAATAATGGTCAAACTCCTTTTAATAATTTATCATAACTAACACGAGCAATTGCTAAAGCACCCATAACTACTCCTGATGTCGGAGTGACTAAATTAATAATTCCTGTCGCAAAAGAAAATGCTGTAATTGCTCCTGAACCAGTAACATCACTACTTGGCATTGTCATTAAAACTGGTCCCAAAATTGGGAAAATTGCCGTAGCAAAACCACTTGATGATGGTATTAAGAATGACAATGGTAAGAATAGCAAGAGTAAAATTACCATTAAACCAATTGTATTTAAACCAGTAATTACTTTTGATAAACCATTAACAATTAAATCTTGCATATAAGTTTTTTCTAAAATAACACTAATTCCTGCAGCCGTAGCAATAACTAAACAAACACTTAAAATATCAGCAGCACCGGCTAAAAACTTATTAATAAAATCAGCTTCACTACGAAAATTAATAAATCCTAAAATCACTGCTGAAAGTAAGAAGAAACCACCAACATCTCCTAAACCACCAACGCCAAAACCAGGGATAAAAGCAGTAATTCAAGGAATATGTTTATTCATTCAGGCACCAGCATTTTCAAATTTAGTTGTACCTAAAATTGAATCTCAACCAATTAAATAAACAATCATAATAAGTAAAGTTAATCCAAAAATTGCTAAAGTTGTTTTTTTTCTTCAATCCATAACAATAACTTCATTAGCACTTTGTAAAAAATATTCTTTATCGGCTTCAGCAGTAGCAAAAGTAACTGAAACACTACTATTCTTTTTAACTCTCATTGCATAAATCATAACAAAAGCAATTACAACAGTAGTTAAGATTAATCAACAAATTAATCTTCAAACAATACCATCACCAGCACTAATATCAAAAGAACCAGAACCATTAATCGCATTAACAGCAACAGTAATAATAAATGGATTAACAGTTGAACCCATTACTCCAACACCTGCACCAAGTAAAACTATCATTAATCCAGTAAAACTATCAAATCCAGCAGCAATCATTAACGGAATCATAATCATATAAAATCCTAATGATTCTTCAGCTAACCCTTCAGTTGAACCTAAAATTGAAAAGAAAACCATAATAAAAGGTATTGCTCAAATTTCCTTACCTTTTAATTTTCTCGTAATTACTTGCGCTGAGCCAATTAATGATTTAGAAACTAATACAACATTAATGAACGCACCAAGCGCTAAAATGAAAATAATAATATCGGATTTATTAATAAATCCTTGAATTGGAACTCAAAATAAATCAACAATTCCAGCAGCACCAATTTTGACTGTCTCTGAAGTATTAGCATCAATATTTTTATGAGTTGTTGTAATTCCAATCCCATTTAAAATTCATGAAACAACAATCAAAATGAAAATAATAATCAATAAAATTGAAAATGCCGAAAGCATTTTAAATTTAAACGACTTTTTTTTTGGTTGTTTTGGATTTTTGATTTCAGTTTGTTTAGCTTCTGTCGCCGTCATACTACACCTTTCACATTAGTAATTTATTAATTAATCACCGATTGTTGCAACCATTACCGCTTTAATAGTATGTAAACGATTTTCAGCTTGATCAAAAACTTTTGATTGTTTTGATTCAAAAACTTGATCAGTAACTTCAAAGTCGTTACGATTAAATTTATCGCCCATTTCTTTACCAATCTTAGTATCTTTATTATGATAAGCTGGTAAACAATGTAAGAAAATTGCTTTAGATTTTGCTTGATCCATAAGCTTTTTATTTACTTGATAAGGACTTAATAAGTTAATTCTTTCTGCTCAAACACTTTCAGGTTCTCCCATTGATACTCAAACATCAGTATAAAGAACATCAGCATTTTTTGCTGCTAACAATGGCTTTTCATTCAATTCAATTTTTGCTCCAGTTGATTTAGCAATTTCTTGACATTTCTTTACTAAACTAGGATCAGGTCATTGAGCTTTTGGAGCACAAGCAACAAAGTGTAATCCCATTTTGGCTGAACCAATCATTAAAGAATTACCCATATTATTTCTGGCATCACCAAAAAATACTAATTTAATACCCTTTAAATCATTATTAACATGTTCTTTAATTGTTAAAAAGTCAGCTAAAATTTGTGTTGGATGATAAGAATCAGTTAAACCATTTCACACTGGTACTCCAGCATATTTTGCCAATGTTTCAACATCAGTATGTTTTGAACCACGGAATTCAATGCCATCATACATCCTTCCTAAAACTCTTGCTGTATCAGCAATTGTTTCTTTAACTCCAATTTGTGAACCACTAGAACTAATGTAAGTAACATGACCACCTTGGTCAAAAGCACCAACTTCAAAAGCTGATCTTGTTCTTGTTGAAGTCTTTTCAAAAATCAAGACAACATTTTTATTACGCATTCTTTGTGTTTCAGTTTTTGCTTTTTTTGCTTTTTTTAAACTCATTGATAGTTCTAATAAATAATTAATTTCTTCTGGTGTAAAATCTAATAATGTTAAAAAATTTCTACCTTTTAAATTTACTGGCATTACTTTGCTCCTTTTGTGTTATTTTTCAAGTTCTTCTCTAATTAATGGCATTGACATACATCTTGGACCACCACGACCACGAGATAATTCTGAAGAAGGAATTGTTAAAACTTTAACTCCTGCTTTTTTTAATAATTCAATTGTTACATAATTTCGTTCATAAGCAATTACTTTACCTGGAGCAAGGGTAATAACATTTGTTCCATCATTTCATTGTTCTCTTCCAGCAGCAATTTCATCATCACCACCACATTTAATTAATTTTACTTTCTTACCAACTAATTCTTCTAAATATACTTGTAAATTCTTTTTAACTCTTTTTTTACCATCATCTTTTGTTATTTCTCAAATTTTGAATTGATCAATATAGTCAAAAATTAATGGATGAACAATAAATTTATCATAATCAATATTAGTAAAGACAGTATCTAAATGCATAAAAGCACGAGCTTTTGGTAAATCAAGAATAGCAATTTTTTCAAAAGTTGCTTTAGGATCGTTAAAAATTCGCTTTGCTACTTTCTTAATTGCTTTCATTTCTGTTCTTTGTGAAAGACCAATAACTAAAGTTGTTTTATTTAAAACCATAATATCGCCACCTTCAATACTATGACGGTCTTTACGAGTATAATAAAATGTTATTTGATTAGCAAAACGACTATTATCTCTTAAAACAAAATCACAAAAAAGGGTTTCGCGATTTCTTGTTTCAGCTCACATTTTATGAATTGTTGCTCCATTACCAATACTAGCAAATGGATCTCTTTGGAAAAGAATATTTGGCAAAGGTTCAGTAATAAAAGGATCACCATTACTATTTTTAATTTTTAAATCATACTTTTTAGTACCAGCAATCATCGTTTTAACCATATCTAAATTCTTTTTCTTGCTAATAAAAGTACGATATTTCTCACGATATTTTTTATTTATTTTTGCTTCTTTAATAAAGCGATTAATAAAATCATCTCTTCATTGTGGATTTTCATCTAATGTTTTTGCTACTAATTCTTCAATATATAAAACTTCAACACCATTTGCTTCCAAATGAGCTTTAAAAGCATCATGTTCTTCAGCAGCAACTTTTTGATATGGAATTTCATCAAATAGTAATCTTTCTAATAAATCTGGCGTTAAATTTTCAAGTTCTTGTCCTGGTCGATGAATTAAAACTGACTTTAACTTACCAATCTCTGAAAAAACATTAATTGGATTACTCATATATTTTCACTCCTCAATTTTCTTTTCCTAACTTCTATATAACACACAAATATAGAAATAAAAAATAAATCTTTTACATATTAATTTTAATGGTTTTAAAAAAAAGATAGTGAAAAATGCTTATTATAAAATAATTATATTTTTTTTAATATTTTCTTAGTATTCGCAAAATGATATTTTGTATGACGAAGTAAAAATTTCTTAATGTCTTTATCAAAAAGATCTTGGTGTTGGACAAAAAATTTATCAACTTCAGCACCTGCTCCTAAAGGAATCCGAACCTCTAACTCAATTGATATTTTTTTAATTTCTTCCAAAAATAAATAACGACTAATAATAGCACTACAAGCAACAGCAAGAAATTTATTTTCTGCTTTAATCGTAAAAAAAACATTATCTTGAATAATCTTATTTTTATTTGCTGCCATATTTTCTAAATATTGATAGTATAACTTGCGATCAACAAATTGATCAATAACAATTTTTTTATACTGATTTTTATGTTGTAACATTTTTACTAAAACTTGATTGTGACCTCAAGCTTTTATGACATTAGCATTATAACCTTCAGCAATTCATTGATTATACTTGCGATTATTAATAATAACTGATTCAAAAGTAACAATTTTCATAATTTGATTAGCTAAAGGATAAATTGTCTTATCATTCAATGTTTTTGAATCTTTAACATTCAATAATCGTAATTTTTCCAACATTGCTGAACTTAAATAACAACTAGTAATAACAATTGGGCCAAAATAATCACCAGTTCCAACTTCATCATTGCCAATAATAGATTTTTCTTTTTCATCAAAAATATATCAGTAATCACGATATTCACGAACAATTTCTTCTAAAGGTCCCTGAAATAAAACTTTATTATTGTACAAACTAATTGTTAAATTATTATATTTATAAACTTTTTCAACATGAACATTTTTATTATTAACTTCATAAGGAAGATAATGATTAATTATTTTAGCTTTTTCTTCTTTTTCCAAATAAAAAACCATTATCATTTACTCCTTATCGCACTTTGATATTTTTATTATATAATAAAAGCACAAGAAAAATTATTATTTCCCCAGATTTAAAAACAATTAAGGAGGATTACTAAATGAAAAATGTTGGTATTGACATTATTGAAATTAATCGAATGCAATTGAAACCAAAATTAATTGAACGATACTTAAGTGAAGAAGAAGCAATTCAATTACAACGTTTACAAAGTGAAGTTGGAAAAAAACAATTTTTAGCTAGTAGATGAGCATTGAAAGAAGCAATCTTTAAAGCTCTTCCTTTCGAGCATTTAGTTTTTAGTGAAATTAATATTACTAAAAATAAATATGGCCAACCAACAGTAAAAATTAAAGATTATCAAATTAGCTTATCATTATCACATAATCAAACTAATGTTATTGCCATTGCTGTTATTTTCTAATTTTTATACATAAAGACAATAATATTACTTATTTATTAATTTTCTTTTCTATAATCTAAACTAAGGAGGGAAAAGAAAATGATTAATAATGTAATTCTTGTTGGTCGCTTAGTTTCAGAACCTGAAATTGTCCCAACAAAAGAACAAATGCCAACAAAATGGGCAAAATTTATTATGGCAGTTGAACGACCATTTAAAAATCGCCAAAATGAATATGAAATTGATTACATTACGATTAAAACTTGATTAGCCAATTGCCAAGAAATTAAAGAATTATTAAAATCAGGAATCATTATTGCGATTAAAGGTCGAATTCAAACTTTTAGTAATAAAACTAATGATTTTCATTATACTGAAATCATTGCTGATAAATTAACTTATATTGAATAAAAAATAAAAAATTTCATTAGAAATGCATCTCGCTTAGTTAATACAGACAAAAAGAAAAAGTTTGTAGTAACGAAAATGAGATGTATTTTATTTATCAAAGTTATTTTAATAAATCATTCCATCCTATTTTTTGTAAAAAATGCTATAATACTTAAAAAGTAAAAACAAAAAGGAGAGTAAGAAAATGGCAAAAGACCTAACAAAAGAAATTCTTCCAGTTGAAGAAGAGCAAAAACAGGAAAAAAAGTTATTATATAAAAATTGAAAAATTTATGCTACAGCATTAGGAGTTATCACTGTTGGTTTAGCTGTTGGTTTAGGAGTAGGATTAGGAGTTTCAAATAGTTCTCATAACACTACAAGTCCAGAACAACAAATCGTTAATGCAATTAACAATACAACAACTGCATATACACTAACAGCAAATACTACTAATCCAGCAACAGCAGCAAGTATTACTGAACAAATTACTGGCGACTTTATTAAAACAAAATTAACTGGTAACAATGCAACCGCATTTAAAGCTGAATCATTCCAACTTAATAGCATTACTGTCGGCGAAGACAATCATGCCTTAGCAGATAGTGACTTAACAACAGCTGGAACAATCA
>Ga0154003_1000061_pt1 | contig 33673 bp, 31 predicted proteins | sample TSFL087MetaG_FD_104679 | JGI IMG/M metagenome (GOLD analysis project Ga0154003, IMG submission 104679) | Attine ant fungus gardens microbial communities from Florida, USA - TSFL087 MetaG | ecosystem: Host-associated > Fungi > Mycelium > Unclassified | place: USA: Florida, Lake Talquin State...
CTCTCAAGCCGATTAAAGCACCGGATCTCATTTCACGTATTCGTTTAAATTTAAAAACAGCTAAGCTGATGGTTAAGCAGCAAGAAACTATTGTGGACAAGGGGATTAATCCTGATACGTTAGAAAAGATTAAGAATGTCATGGTCAAGCGAGGAGGTCCGTTAACCATCAGTGATATTGAGAAACATATTCCTATCTCCTATCCGACGATCCATCGTTACCTCAATCATTTAGTGGCAAGTGACGTGGTGAAAGTGATCATTGAGTACGGTAAAGTGGGGAGACCGAGAAATAAATACATGCTGACATAAGTGATAAATGATAGGGATGATGAATGAGAGCTGCCCGTTATGAAAAGGGGCAGCTTATTCAATGTCTAGGGTATTGTGTGTTTTTGGATATTTAGGACCACGCACTTCTAAAATACCGTTTAAAAAACGTGCCTTAGTTCTTTGCCTATGAATTTGGTAGGGAAGAGGAATTTCCCGTTCCATGCGTGCCATACGTCTTTCCCTTCGATAATAGTTATCGGTAGTGTTGCTTTCGGAGTTCTCCTGATTGATGACAGCAATCCGCAAGCGATCTCCTAGTGTGTCAATATGGATGTTTTCCTTTTTAACCCCTGGGAGATCGGCTTTAACGACCCAGTCTGTTGACGTTTCATAAACATCGACAGGAAAGCCTCCTAATTGTGCCATGGTATGGCTATGGCGTTGAAAAAAGGAATCGATTGAACCAAGCAGACCGCCAAGTGGATCACTAGCAAAGAAGTCGTTCATTTGTTGCATTGGACTTTTATAGGTTGGCTGGAGTTCTCCATTATTTGTATCATTGTTTTTAGATGAGTTATCAGCCATAAGCTCCCCCCTCTCTAAGCGGAGTTTCACCATTAGCATATGTTGTGAAAAAAGAAAGGTATGGGCGCTTATGATGTTTATAGAATTTGTTTTCATTTTGAAATAAATAAGGAATCCATGGAAGTTGTTAGATTCTAGACGGTTTTTTGATGTGATTTTCTTGGACTAGTCCATCAATCTTCTTCATTACAAATTCATGTGTTTTAATAAAGTTTCTGAGGAATTTGTGGTACGATGATAAGAAATGGTATGACAGGGGTGTTCGTATGGTCTCATCAACAGATGTAGTTATTGGCTTTATTGGTACAGGGGTGATGGGTCAGGGAATGATCCGGAACTTATTAAAGGCCGATTATCCGGTTAATATTTATACACGAACGCAGTCTAAGGCAACGGGATTGATTGAAGAGGGGGCACAATGGAGAGCTTCTGTAGCGGAGGTTGCCGCTAATTCTGATGTCATTATCACTATTGTGGGCTATCCTCAAGATGTGGAGGAGGTCTATTTTGACAATGGGATTTTAGCTCATGCTCCAAAAGGGGCGACGGTCATTGATATGACGACATCTTCTCCCTCATTAGCTGAGCGAATTTACGAAGAAGGAAAAGAACGAGGCATTGCTGCCTTAGATGCTCCTGTGTCGGGCGGTGATATTGGTGCACGGAATGGTAAGCTGTCGATCATGGTCGGTGGCGATCGAGAGGCTTTTAATAAGGTATTGGCTATTTTCCAAGCGATGGGAGAAAACATCGTTTATCAAGGGACAGCGGGGCGTGGACAGCATACAAAGATGACCAATCAAATTTTAATTGCTGGAGGTATGCTGGGACTGTGCGAGGCTTTTGCTTATGCTGAGCGAGCAGGTCTTGATTTGGAGCACGTATTGAAAAGTGTAGAGGCAGGTGCTGCGGGCAGTTTTTCACTGTCTAATCTAGGTCCACGTATTCTTAAAGGTGATTTTGCTCCGGGCTTTTACGTGAAGCACATTATTAAAGATATGACCATCGCTCTTAATGAAGCGGAAAAAATGGGACTATTAACACCTGGACTTGCGTTAGCTAAGGCGCGTTATGAGGAGCTAGCAGAGCTGGGATTTGAAGAGAGTGGAACCCAAGCATTGTATAAATTATATGTGGATTAGTAGCATATCCATCAAACTTGCATGAACGCTGTTAAGCATTTTCAATGAGTGCCATTGATTGACGATTGAAAGGTAAAATCAACAATAAAACAACATTTAGTATGTAAATTGAAATTTAGTCTTGTAACTGTTTATACTTTAAAAGAGTAGGAGAGGTTCATCTTGGTTTTTATTGTTGGTCTGTTAGAAATTATTCTCTTAAATGTTGTGCTTAGTGGAGACAATGCGGTTGTTATAGCGATGGCTTGTCGAAATCTCCCTGCTCATCAACAGAACAAGGCTATCTTCTGGGGAAGTTTTGGAGCCATTGTGCTAAGAATTATTCTTACTTTTGTTGCGGTCGGTTTATTAGAGTTGCCTTATTTAAAAATTATTGGAGGTTTGCTCTTAATTTATATTGCTGTGAATCTTCTTAAGGGCGAGAATGAGGGTGATGTTAGGGCAAGTGGCTCTATAATTGGGGCCATTCGTACGATTGTTATTGCCGATCTCATTATGAGTCTTGATAACGTCGTGGCAGTTGCGGGCGTTGCACATAATGATGTCCTATTGATTATCATTGGGTTGGCTGTAAGTATTCCTTTAATTGTTTGGGGAAGCCGACTGTTAATGAAACTCATGCATAGGTTTCCCATCATTATCATTTTAGGAGCGGCCTTGCTTGGCTATACTTCTGGGGAAATGATCACCGAAGATCGCATCATGAGTGGATGGGTGGATGATCTTGGTGTTCCCTATTTGAAAGTGATCATTTCCCTTGCTCTTGCAGTGGTGGTTATGGTGATTGGCATGTGTTTGAGAAGAGCAAGAAACGCTAGAAAAAGTAAATGAGAGGCATGTATGAGGGTGCGATGATTAAAAGTAAGATCAATATAGTTTAAGGTAGTTAATATCTTAGCGAAATATCTATTCAACATGAGTAGGATGAGGTAAGGATGGTGTAAAATGAGTAAACAATCGAATGTACAGGGTGTCATAGATGGAAAATTGGCTCCGTGTTCTAAGAAATCAAACTGTGTATCAACTGAACATACCAACCCTAACCGCTCCATGCCTCCGATAGAATATAAGGGCATTCACTTGAATCAGGCTAAGGACGTTCTGATTGATGTATTAGCGACCATACCTAAATTGGAAGTTAAGAAGAACGATGGTCATTATATATATGTAGAGGCAAAGACGATGATTTTTAAGTTTGTCCATAATGTAGAGTTTTATTTTGATGATGTGCAAAAGCTCATTCATTTCCGTTCATCTTCTAGAATGGGCTTTGCAGATTTTGGAACGAATAAAAGACGTATGCAAGCTGTCGTTGCCCGCTTTTATCGCCAGGCTGATCAAGTAAAATGATGGTTAAAAAGATTGGGAGAAAGCCCAATCATTGAAAAGAATGGTACTCACCAATACAATTTGGTAGGTACTCTTTTTTTGACGCACAGGACGTGCTAGCTTCGACGTTGGTACACGGATGTACTGGGTTTAGTCGAAGTTCCTCACCAAACCGCTTTCTTGCGGGGTCTTCAGACACGTGCTGCTCCCGCAAGAGTCTCGCTTCTTTCGCTCTCATTCACTTGAGTGTGCATATATCTTATCAAAAAAATGCTGTGTTTATGATGTACAATGATGATACAACATAGCAATGTTTTCATGAAAACGAACAGCTAAAAATGATCAATCAATTTTCTATGCAGATAAAAAATGAAATGATTTCATATTTGGCTTTACACTGTGTTTTAGAGGACTTTCTGTGATAAGATGACGATAGAAAATACATGAATAGAGGGTGAAAAGGATGTTTAAAATCTTTACCATTTTGGGTAGCATTAATGCTTTTTTAGCCATTGGGATCGGTGCCTTCGGTGCTCATGTCGTGAAAGGGAAGATCACACAGCATTATCTAGATATATATAATACGGGAGTTCAGTATCATATGATGCATGCTCTTGGACTGATTCTGGTGGGTATTCTTGCTGAGAAAATGTCTTCCAATTTATTGGGCTGGGCTGGCTGGATTATGTTCATTGGTATTATTATCTTTTCTGGTAGTCTATATGTCCTTAGTCTTTCTGGAGTAGGCATACTTGGTGCAATAACTCCAATAGGTGGAGTCGCCTTTCTTGCTAGTTGGGTGCTGGTGATCATAGCGGTGGCGAGAGCTTAATATAGATAGGTGTATGTAGCGGATTAATCATGGGACTCAAAAAGGAAAATACGCTGAAGCAGGTTCAGCGCTGTGTAGCGGTTTATTCATACGCAGGGGAGTAATTAATGGGTCCCTGAAAAGTGACGTAATCCAAATAAATAAGGGGAAGGAGATAGCGCATGCCTGTTTTGTTATCGTTAATGATGACATGGTCACGTCCAGCCGCTTCAATCTCTCCCTGAAAGGCCTTAGATTCAGATCCGCCTTCGTGGTCAAATGTCATGTAGACGGTGGCAACCTTTTCCCGATTAAGTCTTAAGATATTTTCAATATAAGATTGTTCTTGAAATCCTGTTACGCCTGGAGTATAGGCGGCTTGGGCTGGACTAACAGCTTGGGTTGGTGGTATTTGCCGTGATTGCGGGGGCATCATTGGTGTATTGCCAGCGTAAGGGTAGATTGAATGTGCATAGGCATCTTGTTGAAAATCTCCATATCCAGCACCTGGCTGTTGTTGCCAGCCTTGTGGTGGGTATTGATTGTAAGACATGCTTTCATCACTCCTTTTTTACAGCGCTCTAACATTAGCTTATGAATGTAATGAGAGAATATGATAAAAAAGATTGTAACCCAATCATTGAAAAGAAATGAAGTATAAAGCGCTGAACATATGGATGGGCGCTCTAGAACACTCGCTTTTCAAAGACATTCCTTTTTAATATTTTATACTTTATTTGAAAAAGAGTGGTACTCACCCATATGTGTTGGGTGAGTACCACTCTTTTTATTGACTGTGGGTTTAGCAGAATTTCCTTAATCAACGGATAGCATGTGTGCAAATTTTTCTTTATCCAATAATGCCCCGACTCGAAAGCTTCCGAAGTCGGCGTAGCGTGCGCTTACTTCATCGAAACGCATTTCATAAACGATTTTTTTAAATTGAAGAACGTCATTTGAAAAGAGGGTTACTCCCCATTCCCAATCATCAAAACCAACAGATCCTGTGATGATTTGTTTGACTTTTCCTGCATATTCTCTACCGATCAGTCCATGGCTCTTCATTAATTCACGGCGTTCATCCATGCTTAACATATACCAGTTGTCGTTGCCCTCGCGACGCTTGTCCATAGGATAGAAGCTCATGTATTGGGTGCGAGGTAACATCGGGTGGAGGCGTGATTGGATCCTCGGATTTTCATAGGGATCTTCATCGCTTTCTGAAGCAAGATAATTGCTAAGCTCCACGACAGAGACGTAAGAGTACGTAGAGAGGGTATAATCGGCAAGAGCTGTTTTGTTCAAGTCGTTTTCAAGCTCGATTAATTCATCCATCGTTGGTCTTAATAACATGAGAACGAAGTCAGCTTTTTGTCCAGCAATAGAATAGAAGGCATGGCTTCCTTTTTTTTCTGTCATTGTTGCGTCGCATTTATCGAGGAAGTGATTAAATTCTTGTAATGCCTTTTCTCGCTCTGCATTGGGGAGGCGTTTCCATGCCGACCAATTTATCGTACGAAATTCATGTAAGCAATACCAGCCATCTAGTGTTTCGGCAGCTTGGTTCATTTATCAACACCTCTTATTTTTATAGGCTATGTTTGTTTCTCTTAATTTACCATGAATGAGGGATTGGGAAGCATATTAAGCCTTATTTGTTACGAAATTGACAAATTTTATCTGATTTTTAGGCTTTTAATCATTTAGTCGGTAATACAGCATGAGAGCTAAAATGACAAGGCCTTGTCATTGCGCTCAAGCATGCGTGCGTAGTCTTTTTCATAGCTAGCTGTTTCTTCTGGTGTCAAAGTTGAAGGGACGATAGCGCCTCCTTGTTGTTTTAATGTTTCGTAAAAGATGGTCATGATATCCGTCATTGTAATGGTTTGGCTAGTGAGTTCTGATAAGGAAGCCATGACATTGGGCTGGATGTTGGGGTAGGTGAGCTTAGTTGGTTCGCCCTTTAAAGCCTCCTGGTAAAAACATTTGATAAGATGAGCGCGTTCAGAACCACTACCGTTGATACATAAATAAATCTGCACAGCGATGGCTCGTCTGAGCCGACGTTGTGATATACCAGCAAATTTCCTTCCTTTTACACTCATGTCGTAATGTCCTGGGCAATAGGATCGGGCAATTTTTTTGACATCGATGTTTAACTGAAAAGGAGCAAGCATTGCTTTAATAAGTGATACCATGGTTTCGAAGCTCTCATCAATAGAAATTCGAGTGCTTTGCTCCGAAAAAATAAGGGAAAGGTTCCAAATGCCTTTATCCAGCACCACAGCTAAGCCACCTGAACTTCGGACGATCACAGAATACATTTGTGATTTTAAAAAATCGACGCCATCCTTGAGGTAGGGAAGGCGGGTATCTTGAATGCCCAAGGCGACTGTCTTAGGATGTACCCAAGTGCGAGCAACGGCTGATGATTTTCCAGCACCAACGAATCGACATAAAGTGTCATCGATGGCAAACGATTGCTTTGCTTCAAAGCCGGGGTTTGGTAAGGATTGGTCGATCACTCGCCAATGTGGTTGTTTTAAGAGATCCTTTATCATGAAGTTATTCAACACCAATCTTAGTCACTGTTCATGGTTTATCCTTATAAAAGATACCAAATAGCAAGGGATTTTTCAAAATCTATTCTTTATAAATGGATAAATACTGTTGGTATGAGGAGTAAACGCTAGTGGGCTGTGATCACATAAATAGCCCCTTTGGATGCTGTTTGTGATCTAAAAATTGCTGTTAATCCATTTCATTTCAAGTGGTGAACGATTATAATAGTGAATATGTTATGACAGGATGTGAGACCATTTGACTCATGCATTCGACAAGCTCGATGAAGAAAAGGTATTTAAGGATCCAGTACACCGTTATATCCATGTTCGAGATCGTTTGATATGGGAACTGATTGGTGCAGGAGAATTCCAGCGGTTGCGCAGAATTCGTCAGTTGGGAACGACCTATCTTACCTTTCATGGGGCTGAACATAGTCGTTTTAGCCATTCCTTAGGTGTGTATGAAATTACTCGCCGACTGATAGAAATGTTTGAAGGTGGTTCTGATTGGGAGGATAGTGATCGTCTGTTATGTTTATGTGCTGCGTTGCTTCATGATGTAGGGCACGGTCCGTTTTCTCATTCCTTTGAAAAAGTTTTTAATACAGATCATGAAGTCTATACGCGAGCGATTATTGTAGGAGATACCGAGGTCAATCGTATTTTGACGAGGGTTAGTGCGGATTTTCCCGAGAAGGTTGCGGATGTCATTGCTAAGACATCTGAAAATAAGTTGGTTATCAGTATGATCTCCAGCCAGATTGATGCTGACCGCATGGACTATTTGCTACGAGATGCCTATTATACCGGGGTGAGTTATGGACAGTTTGATCTAGAACGGATTTGGCGTGTGATGAGACCGCACGGTGATCAGGTTGTCATCAAACATAGTGGTATGCATGCGGTGGAGGATTATATTATGAGCCGCTATCAAATGTATTGGCAGGTGTATTTTCACCCTGTCACCAGAAGCGCAGAGGTCATCCTACGGAAAATATTGCATAGAGCCAAGTCGCTTTATGATGATGGTTATATGTTTAAATATTCTCCTGGACTGCTTATGCCATTATTTAAGGAAAGCATGTCGCTTTCGGAGTATGTTCGGTTAGATGAATCTGTTATTTTATATTATTTTCAAGTATGGCAGGAGGAAGAAGATGCGATATTAAGTGATCTTTGCCATCGCTTCATTCATAGGCGTTTATTTAAATATGTCGAGTTCACGCCATCACATGGTCAAAATTATGCGGATTTAAAGGAAGCTTTTCAGGAAGCTGGTTTTGATCCAGACTATTATCTAGTTGTCGATTCTTCTTCTGATCTTCCATATGATGTTTATAGACCTGGAGAAGAAGGGGAAAGATTGCCTATTCACTTACTAATGCCTGATAATACCTTGAAGGAGTTGTCAAGGGAATCGGATGTTGTCGAAGCGATATCGGGTAAGAAGAGAACAGATCATAAGCTCTATTATCCTGCTGATTTCGTTCGTGATCTGACAACATGTTGTTCAGTCAAGAAACGGATTCAGTCTCTATTGCACTAAGGTGTGAGCCACTACATGTAAAAAATTAAGAGGGTGGTGGTACTTGTCCATATAAATTTGCACAAGTGCTACCCTTTTTTCGATGCACAGAAAGGACTACGCAGGAGTCTTTGTAGGGTGCTTCCATTAGAGTTCTTATTCTATACGAACTTCATCAAAATTTAAAAATAAGGATACAAAATAGTAAAACGGAGGAACCATTGAGGAACCTCCGTTTCTTTTTGTATATTTAGGTATAACATATTCATAGTTAATTTATAGATGTTGGGGCATGCCTTCCTTGCTTCTTGCTTCTAAAGAAAGTTCAATAATTAAGTCGAGCAGTTGACTGTAGGAGATGTTGGCAGCTAGGGCGCTCTTGGGTAGTAAGCTGTCCTCTGTCATCCCTGGTAGAGTGTTGAGCTCCATAACATAAGGAATGCCATCTTTCACCATCATGTCGACACGTGCATAGACACTGGATTTCATTGCCTTATAGCTACTTAGGGCGGCGGCTTCTACGCGAGCATGCAGATCTGTTGGGAGTTCAATAACTTCCTCAATCGTTGAGGCGTTGTTGTACTTTGAGGAGTAATCAAAAAATGTTGCCTGATGACGGATGGAGAGCACGGGAAGACATCGGTCACCTAGGATCGCACAGGTGATTTCTTCGCCTTGTATATATTGTTCAATAAGTGCTTCCGGATCCCACTTGAAAACCTCGTTGACAGCAGCAGTGAGTGCTTCTCTATCTTCAACAAGTTGAATACCTACGCTTGAGCCACCTGAATTCGGCTTAACGACGACAGGATAGCCGAGTTTATCGACCTCTTCCAGTTTTAGATCGTCGATGGCTGTTACGAGGATCCAGTCGGGAGTGTTGATGTTCTCAAAGCGCAGTAGCTTTTTCGCTATATTTTTGTCCATTCCTATGCTGCTGGATAACATGCCGCTTCCTGTATAAGGAATGCCGAGTGTTTCAAGCGTTCCTTGAATCGTTCCATCCTCACCAAACGTCCCATGAAGTGCTAACAGTGCAACATCAATATTCGCTACCTTTTCGATAAGCTCGTGTTTATCATTTAGCTCGATAGGGATAATTTCATATTTTGTGGGATCTAAATTCGCAATCATCTCTCTGCCTGTCATGAGAGAGATTTGTCTTTCGGAGGATACGCCCCCCATGATAACGCCAACCTTCATTGCTTTAACCTCCGCTTATGTTGTGAAATCTGCCCAATAGTTTTAATGATGAGGGCACTTTTTTTGATAATCTAGAAAACACTAACTTTGCTGGTTTTCTTTTTAGTGGTGTCAGACATCACCTAGGAACAATTGATAGTTTACTAGGCATAGCTTTAAAAATGTTTGAATGTCTCCAACTTGTTTTTTTATTTATTAAAAAAGGTGGAAATTGTTATTCTGTGTAGGGTTCTTATAAAGCTATATTATGATGCGGGTCTTTGAGTCATAATCTTAAAATCATAGGGCATGTCTTGATGTTATTATACTAAAATTGCAGGCATGAGGGCTAATGATTATTTTGAGAGCGAGGATAGTCATTCTTAAAAAGAGTATGGAGAATTGTTATCGATTTTCCATACTCTGAAGAACGAGACAATCCATGCCTAGCTATCTTGACCATGGTAATAGCTTTAATAGCTTATTAATCAGGCTTTGTCCTTTTTCTTTGTTGTCTTTTTTGTTTTTATGATGTTGATCGCAGTATTTAGTCGGCTCTGTCCCTTTGACATAGTAAGTCAGCCGGGAGGTTGAGCAAGCATTCGTCGCTAGTTTCCCTGTGTCAGGATCAACCCGCACCTTTACAACTCCTTTAGGAGCTTTGAAGCTATTTTTGGGCTGATTCTCTAGTGCACTTTCCATATAATTGGTCCATAACTTTTTTGAATAAAGAGAGTCTGGATAGGTACTTAATGTACGATGTTCTTTATAACCGACCCAAACTGCTGTTGTGATGTTAGGTGTGAATCCAATCATCCAGCTATCGGTATCAGTCGTCCCTGTTTTGGCAGCTACCTTATGTGTTAATATATTCCTTACACTGTTCCCTGTGACCGTTGTATAGTCATTAAGCTTGGGATCGAAAATCCCAGTCATGAGTTGTGAGAGCACAAAGCTGGTCGCTTTATTCAGCAGCTGCTTTTTCTTAGGGTGCCACTGGTAAACCACCTTTCCTTCACGATTGACAATCTTAGTAATATAGTTTGGACTGACACGTGCACCTAAATTAGCGATCGTACTGTAAGCTCTTGCCATTTCTAACACGCTGACCTCTTTCGTTCCTAGGGCTAGGGAAGGGATTGCCACTAAAGGACTGGAAATGCCCATTCTATGTGCTGTGCTGACTAGTTGATCCATACCAATGGCTAAGTGTGTTTTCACAGCAAAAATATTATCGGATAGGGCAAGAGCTTGCATGAGGGTGATGGGTCCTCCCGCATAATAGTCTCCATAGTTTTGGGGACTATATGTTTTATGCCCGTTATCATAAGTAAAGGTGGTTGGTTCGCTTGTCAATGTTGACGAGGGCGTAAAGCCATTACGTAGCGCTGCGTAGTATAGAAAGGGCTTAAAGCTTGATCCGGGTTGTCGTTTAGCTTGGGTAGCCAGGTTAAATTGATCCCTAGAATAATCTCGTCCGCCGACCATCGCTTCTACAGCTCCGGTTTTTGGGTTCATCGAAACAAGAGCAGTTTCTATCTTAGACTGAGGATCGATGACTTGCTTCACCCATTTATTAGCTTTTTTTTGTAAAGGGGTGTTAAGTGTTGTGTAGATCTTTAAACCCCCTGTGGCAATCTCTGATTTTGATAAGCCAATTTTGGTATGCAATTCATTTTGAACGGCGTTTGCAAAATAGGGGGCAATGCTTGGCGTATCTGGATGTTTTTTAATAATTGCTAAATGCTGATTGAAGGCTGCCTTTTCTGTAGACTGGGTGATCGAGTGATTGCTGACCATGGCTTGAAGAACAACATGCTGCCGTTTTTTAGCATTGAAAAAATGATCATCAGGTGCAAAATAACTCGGACTATTGGGGATACCAGCTAGAAGACTTGCTTCGGCGAGCGTCAGATTTTTGGCTGATTTATCAAAATAATATTCGGAGGCTGCTTGAATGCCATAGGCACCATGGCCATAGTAAATGGTGTTTAAGTAGCCTTCCAGAATGTCTTTTTTGGAATAATTGGACTCAAGTCGCATGGTATAGAACACTTCTGCAAGCTTTCGTGTCCATGTTTTATTATCGTTCAGATAGAGATTGCGTGCATATTGCATGGTCAAAGTACTTGCTCCTTGAGATTTGGAAAAGGACGTGACATCAGCAATGGCGGAACCGAAGATCCGCTTAATGTCGAAGCCATGATGATGGTAAAAGCGCTTATCTTCAACGGCGATGGTAGCGTGAAGCACGGGTTTAGAAATATGGTTAATGTTTACCCAAAAGCGATTTTGATTGCCGTATTTCGCTTCGGCAAATACTTTGTTATCCGCTGTCAATAATTCACTGTTTTGAGGGACTTTTATGGGGGGTGGTCCAAGGATTTTGGCATAGATCCAAAGGCTGGCGATAGTAAGGATCAACAGTATAATGAAGCCAAGGATGACTCGCATGAACCATTTAAAAATTGATTTTATTCTACGGATGCTTTGGTCTGTCACGAGCTCCATCCAGAATCCTCCCATCTTTCACAAGTACTGTCTACATTTTCAGTATGGAGTAATGCGTAGGCATCTAAACGTGATGTCTGCGTACTGCACGTATTTTACTCTTTAACTTTCCACAATTCAAATTCTCTTCAGAGGTGTTGATGATTTGGTTCCAAATCGGTATTTATGAGGTTAGACTATGTATAAATATTCCTAAAAGAAATTCGATTATACTGCTCATACACTTGAGTTTTTGCTACATTTTATATAAGTTAATAAGAGGTTTGAAAGTTTTCTATGTTATATAAGGGCATAGGATCAGGTGAAGCTGAGTCTTTTGCCGTCTAAGACTGGCGGTTGACCTTCAATAATCGATTTATAGCTTAAGAAGTGGTGAAAACTTGGTTGTTTTGATGGAGCCATAGGGAATTGAGGTGAGGCTCATGGAGAAAACGCTTGATGTTAAGATCAAGCTTAAAAGCGTCATTAAGCATGCAGATATGGGCTCGGAAACAGCTGTTTTACATACCAAAGGGGTTTTATACATCAAGGAAAAAACCCACTTTCTCCGCTATAGAGAGGAAGTGGAAGGGATGGGTTCTGTTGACCATACCATTAAAATCAAGGAAGACGAAGCTCTGATTATTCGGTCTGGGGCGGTATCTATGCGTCAGCCTCTAAAGATAGGGGAAGGTTTAGCAGGGACCTATACGAGTCCGTATGGTCAAATGGATACGGTGACGACCTTGCATAGATGTGAAGTAGATTGGCAAGATGAAAGTGGGATGGGTTGTCTAATCATAGGCTATGATCTCGTTATGCAAGGACAAGCAGTCGGTCGTTTTGTGTTAACATTTACACTAGAGGAGGTACGGTAATGGCCATTGTTGAAAAGGTTAAACAACAATTAAAAGAGGAAATTAAGCAAGCTACGATTCGATCTGGTCTGGCTCAGGAGCATGAGCTGACTGATATTTTATTAGAGACGCCGAAGGATAAAAATCATGGGGATTATGCCACGAATATAGCAATGAAGCTAGCGAAAATTGCTAAAAAAGCGCCGCGGCAAATTGCGCAAACCATTGTTGAAACCATCGATCAGGAAAAGGCACGGATCCAATCAATTGACATTGCAGGTCCAGGTTTTATTAACTTTTTCTTAGATAAAAGCTACTTAACAGCGCTCATTCCTGAAATCCTGCAATCTCAAGAAGAATACGGAGCATCTAATGCGGGTGATGGAGAGGTAAGGCAGATTGAGTTCGTATCGGCGAATCCAACGGGGAATTTGCATCTAGGACATGCACGAGGCGCTGCTGTTGGTGATGTTTTAACAAAAATCATGAATAAAGCGGGCTATAAGGTCAGTGGAGAATATTACATCAACGATGCGGGAAATCAGATTGATAACTTGGCACGCTCTATTGAAGCGCGATATTTTCAGGCGCTAGGACAGGATAGAGAGTTGCCTGAGGATGGTTATCATGGAAAGGATATTGTTGCATTAGGTCAACAGCTTGTGAATGAGCAGGGTGATCGTCTTGTTGAAATGGATGAGGTTGAGAGAATGGACTTCTTACGTCGTTTTGGTGTCGACCATCTCATTCGCAATATTCGTAAGGATCTTAAGGACTTCCGCGTCGAGTTTGATGAATGGTTTTCAGAGACCAGTCTTTATCAGTCTGGAGAAATTAAGGATACTCTAGAAAAGCTAGCAGCAGGTGGGCACACTTATGAAGCAGATGGCGCATTATGGTTGCGCTCTACCGATTTTGGAGATGATAAAGATCGTGTTCTGATTAAAAGCGATGGGAGTTTTACCTATCTGACACCAGACATTGCTTATCATCGCAATAAGCTAGAGCGAGGCTTTCAAAAAGTGATTAACGTATGGGGTGCGGATCATCATGGTTATATCCCAAGAATGAGAGCAGCTTTTTCGGCGCTAGGCTACGATCCTCAACGGTTAGATGTGGTAATCATTCAATTGGTGAGTCTATTTAAAGACGGTGAAAGAGTTAAAATGAGCAAGCGGACGGGTAAGGCAGTGACCTTGCGTGATTTAATGGAAGAGGTTGGAATAGATGCTGTGCGTTACTTCTTTGCGATGCGCTCATCTGACAGCCATCTCGATTTTGATATTGATCTTGCTCTTTCGCACTCCAATGAAAACCCAGTGTACTATGTGCAATATGCGCATGCCCGTATCTGTAGTGTGCTTAAAAAAGCAGATGTCTATCAGCGTAACGATCTGGCTGGTTATACCTTCACACATTTGCAATCAGAAAAAGAGATCGATCTATTGAAAAAGCTTGGCGAATTTCCAGAAGCTATTGCTGAGGCAGCGAATCGATTGGCTCCGCAACGGTTGACCAATTATGTTTTTGAATTGGCGACCATTCTGCATAGCTTTTATAATGCAGAAAAAATCATCGATCCTGACGATGAAGCAAAGACGGTTGAACGTGTAGCTTTGATGAAAGCTGTTAAAATGACATTAAAAAATGCACTTGAACTTTTGGGGGTTCATGCGCCAGAAAGTATGTAGAGATATCGTTATTTTGATAAAAAAGGGAGTACTTCCATAGGAATCATGTTAAACAACTCGTAGAAAGAAGCTCTGCGGGTTTTTTACATATTGATTGAGTTTCCCGCGTTTTCATCAAGCTATCGATAGGCTTGTTGACTGTATATTTTTCTGCAAATAGTGAAAAGTAATACCAAGAAAGCAGGTGTTTTTTTGTTTGGTGCTTATGATGAGCTTTATTGTAGAACAGTTTGTCCATAATGAATCAATCTTGATTATGGGAAAGAAGGAGAAGCGATGCCCTATTGTCAAATGAATGATGGAGCAACACTATATTTTGAAACTTATGGTGAAGGAGATAGATCATTAGTGTTTCTTCATCCACCTTTAATGGGGCATGTTGTGTTTAAGTATCAACGTGATCTCGCAAAGGATCGACGTGTTATCTTTTACGATATGCGTGGGCATGGTCGAAGTACAGGCTGTGAGACAACTAACAATAGCTTGGAAGTTCATGTGTCAGACCTGCTGGATTTAATGGACGCTCTTTGCTTAGAAAAGGTGATTCTTGTGGGTTATTCGGCAGCAGGTATGCTTGCCTTGCAATTTGCATTGATTTATCCACGACGTGTTGAAGCGCTTATTTTATCTGGGGGGTTTCCCAAGGTGGAAACATGGTCTCTAAGGCAACAATTTAATCTAGGTATCGGGCTTGTGTCGATGGGAAAGCTCAGCTATCTTTCACGTCTTCTGGCCTATAGTCATAAACGGAATTTAGACGATTTTCAGGAATTGTATCATTATGGGAGAAGGGCTAACGCTGCTATCGTTCAACATATGTATGAGGGTTACAGAGATTATGATTGCACGGAGCATCTGCATAGGCTTGTCCATCTTCCTATCTTGGTATTATATGGTCAGTTCAGCTTGCATATTCGCCCTCACTACCACCTCTTTCAGGAATTTTTGCCGCAGGTTAAGATCGCCTATATCAGCAGAGCCTTTCATGAGCTTCCTACGAAAAAATATCTTGTCTTTAATCAGATTGTAGATTATTTTTTAAAGAACATGTCGACCATCCGTTCTGTTTGAGCATTGGATAACCGACAGCTTTTGAGGCATCTTCAACACTTGAGAGTTCAATTTTAGTGAAGCGCTTCATTTTATATGGCATCTTATAGTAAGGGAGATAGTGGGAGTGACAGGGTGGTTTTCGTTTTTTCATATATAGAACGCTTTTTATAATCGACTAGTGTAAAAGGGATGGATCGTTCTATATCTTTCATAGCCATCTTTTTAACTTCGGCAACGCATTTTTGATCATAAATCAAAGCACTCATTTCATCATTCCAAAAAAAGCTTCGTTGGTCAAAGTTAGCTGTCCCTAAATAACAATGACTATCATCGACAATAAAGACTTTGGCGTGATAGAACCCTTGGTAAAAATGATGGATGTTTGCTCCATGCTTTAATAATTGGCCGAGATAGTGATAAGAGGCTGGTCTTACACAGGGGTGATCCCTTTTAAGCGGAAGGAGCAAGGTTATTTCGATCTTGCGTTTTAAAAGGGTGATTAAGACATGTTGCATACGCTTTGTTGGGATGAAATAAGGTGTGCCAATGAAAATATGCGATTTAGCTTTGGAAAGGTGATCGATAAATAATTCCTCTAAGCCTTTTCCAACGCTAGAAACAATAGAAATGCTACTTTTGCCTTGAGGTAATGTTGGGAAAAATACGTCTTCATCTAAGGATTGATGACAGGTTATTTTCCAATCATATAAAAATTGCTTTTGTAAATTTTGAACCCCGTCACCTTCAAGACGGAGATGATAATCACGCCAGTCTCCCATGACGCTTTTGTTACCTATATAGTCATCCCCAATATTAAATCCACCAAAATAACCAATACGCCCATCAATCACCACTGTTTTGTGGTGGTTGCGGCGATTGAGGGAATAGAGGGTAAAAGGAAATGTAGGCTTAGCCGTGAAACCTAGTTCAATTCCCGCTGCCTTTAATTTTTTTTGGATCTTTTTAGGGAAGCTGTGGCTACCTATATAATCTAATAACAAGCGGATTTTTATGCCGTTGCTCGCATGATGTAACAGTGCGTTAACAAGTTCTTGTCCAATTTGGTCGTAGCGAAAGATAAAGGAAGCCAAATGAATGTGGTGTCTGGCCTGTGCCATATCTCTTTTTAATGCGGCGATAAAGCGATGACCATCGTTAAATAAAGTGAGCGTTGTGTGTGAGAAGTCAGACTGTGAAGCGGGGTGCTTGCCAATCCCTCTTTTAAAGCCGACAATTAGTTCTATTAGTGCAGTGACGATTATTAGAATAAGAATGATAAGCATGATGGTCATTGTCCAAAGAATAGGCATATGTCCTTTCCTCCTTTGTATTAAGATGTCCCAAACGCTTTTGATTTAAAAGAACAGTTTTAAAATTTAATGTAAAAAGAGATGTTTTAACGAGCTAGAAGTGGCTCTCAAAGCCAAAAAAAGACTGAATGCTTATTTATTTTGATTGGACCTGTGGTATAATAAACCAACAAACTGGATATTTTTTTATTTTTTAGCAATAGAAGCAATGGCATGAAGTGGTTAATGTCGTTGTAGTAAGATGGTGAAGTCACTTGGGAAAAGGCATTGAGGCGGATTCAGTAGTTTCGTTATTGCTGAGACGAGGTTCAATTGCTTGTCCAAAATGGTCTGAACGTAGCAATTGGTAGGTTGACAACAAATGTACTAACACATTATTATATAACAAGTTTTTACATGTATAAGAGAGAGTGGCTTTTGCGCATCTATGGCACAGCTTTTTTATGCGAGTTTATCGAACAAGGAATGTACAGGTAAGAACATGGATGTACAATGAGCGTATGACGTGAATGGGGAGCATATAGATAAAAAATAATAGGTTAAGGAATTCGCTAATTTTGACTATGATGATAAACAGCAATAAGGATTTGGGTCAGAATGATATTTGTTGGTGTTCTGGTTAAAGGTTGTTTATTGTTGATAACGAAGGTTATTTATGGGAATTAATTGGAAAGGGTGTCGTATATGTCGAAACAAAATGCCTCAGAAAAACCAGTTTTAGATAGGATTTATAAGATTTTACTTGAAAAGAAACAGCCCCTTACATTTTATGAATTGGTTGAGCAAATACCTACGGACCATCTATCCAAGGAAGAACGTGCAGACTATTTTGCACGTATTTATACCAATATCAATCTCGATGGGCAGTTCCTTAGTTTGGGCAATAATTTTTGGGGGTTAAAGCATTGGTACCCCATTGAGCAACGTGATGAGGAAGTGGCTTCTAAGTTGGCGCCTACTCCAAAACGTAAACGCAAAAAATCTGATGAAGATTTCGAGGATGAAGACTTAGATTTAGAGAATGAATTTGATGAGGAAGAAGATATTTTCGATGATGAGGAAGAGGATGATCTAGCTTTTGATGAAGGTCGCGAAGATGATGAAGAGAGTGAGCTTGTCGATGAAGATCTAGATGAAGATTTTGAAGAAGAAGACGACGAAGAGGATGAGGAAGATGAGGAAGATGAGGAAGAAGATTAACTGACTCTTCGTAAGATGAACATAGGGTTATGTGGTAGGGTAGTATGGTAGTATGGAAAAGGGATATAAAATTTAGCGTTGCTTCACACCCTATTTTCTGATAAAATTACTTTTGGGCTAGTGATGTTTTGTACGGAACGAATAATGTATAGGTGAAGCCCTCCAGTCTATGGGGGAGCTTCACCTTTTCTATTTTATATATCTATTGGGTAAGGGAGTGTTAGGTGTGACAAAATATATTTTTATAACCGGGGGTGTTGTCTCTTCCTTAGGGAAGGGAATTACGGCAGCTTCTTTAGGAAGATTATTGAAAAATCGCGGATTAAACGTGACCATTCAAAAATTTGATCCATACTTAAATGTAGATCCAGGAACTATGAGTCCGTATCAACATGGTGAGGTATTTGTTACTGACGATGGTGCAGAAACGGATCTAGACCTAGGACATTATGAACGTTTTATTGATATTAATTTAAATAAATATAGCAATGTGACGACCGGGAAAGTTTATTCCTCGGTGATTCGTAAAGAACGTCGTGGAGATTATCTCGGTGGGACCGTTCAGGTTATTCCACATATTACGAATGAGATAAAAAATGCCGTTTTTCGAGCGGGGCGTGAAACGGGTGCGGATATCGTTATTACGGAAATTGGTGGGACTGTCGGTGATATTGAGAGTTTGCCTTTCTTGGAGGCCATTCGCCAAATTAAAAGCGATGTGGGCTTGGATAATGTTATGTATGTCCACTGCACGCTCGTTCCTTATATCAAAGCGGCAGGGGAAATGAAAACTAAGCCAACACAACATAGTGTCAAAGAGCTAAGAAGCTTGGGTATTCAGCCCAATATTATTGTTGTGCGGACAGAGACGCTAATTTCGCAGGAAATGAAAGATAAAATAGCGCTGTTTTGTGATATCGCATCTGAGGCAGTGATTGAGTGTCAGGATGCAGAGACCTTATACCAGGTTCCAATTGCTTTACAAGAGCAAAATATGGATCAGATTGTCTGCGATCATTTCAAATTAAATGTTGGACAAGCGGATATGACAGAATGGAAGGCTCTGGTCGATCGTGTTCTCAACTTACAAAAGAAAACGACAATTGCTTTGATTGGAAAATATGTAGAGTTGCAGGATGCTTATATTTCAGTTGTTGAATCTCTTAAACATGCCGGCTTCTATCATGATGCAGAAGTCTCCATTCAGTGGATTAATTCTGAAAAAGTTCATGAAGGAAATGTCGATGAGTTATTATCGGGTGCAGATGGAATTTTAGTTCCTGGTGGTTTTGGTGATCGGGGCATTGAAGGGAAGATTATGGCCATTAAATATGCACGTGAGCACCGCGTTCCTTTTTTGGGCATTTGTCTAGGTATGCAGCTTGCTTCTATAGAATTTGCTCGTCATGTCATGGGTATGAAAGGTGCACATTCATCAGAAATTGACCCGTCAACGCCTTATCCAATTATTGATCTTCTCCCGGAACAAAAAGATGTTGAAGATTTTGGTGGTACGCTTCGCCTTGGTATTTATCCGTGTAAGATTATAGAAGGTACAAAGGCTTCTGCGGCTTATGAAGAGCCAGTTATTTATGAGCGACATCGCCATCGCTATGAGTTTAACAATGAATATCGTGCTCAGATGGAGGAAGAGGGCTTTATATTTTCAGGGGTGAGTCCAGATGGACGCTTGGTAGAAATTATTGAATTAAAGGATCATCCGTGGTTTGTTGCTTCACAGTTTCATCCCGAATTTAAATCACGTCCTACCAAGCCACAACTGCTTTTTAGAGATTTTGTTGGCGCATCTATTGCGACTGAATCTAAAGCCATCCATCAATAAAATTAAGGACAGCTTATTTGCAGGTTACGATGATGGTGCAAGAGGACCTTGTACCTACCATCTAGGATTATTGATCCTCTAATACCTCATGAAGGGTTAAAAACAGGCAATGGTAGGCAAATAGTGCAGCAATCGTGTCTGGGTGTCCAATTCTCTCACCATCTTCTCCGGGGATTAACGCTCTTTTGCTTTGCAGATTAATGTGTACATTTACAACGTTGGAAAAAGATTGAGATTCAGGATGTGTGATGGTAGAGAGACCGATGGTCATAGCACCTGTGTCGGCAATTTGCTTGGCAAGAATTGTGGCTCTTTTATCATTATCTGAGCTCGTGATAAGAATGACACGATCCATAGGGAGCAGATGTAGGTTATTGGGGATGAGCTCATGAGCCTTGATAAGTGAGTTGGCGCCGGACAAAATTTCGGTGCCAAGCATGCGCATCTCGTCGAATCCATAGAAATAGATATTTCCGTCAGATACAATGGCTTGAGCAAGTAAGCGAGCAGCGTCTTCAAAGTGTTCTTCTTGTTTATCTATTATTTTTTGTAAAAGCCCTCGTAATTGCGTAAGGTAGATTTTTAACATGGTATAAAACACTCCTTGAAGTTCAGCAAGGTATGCTGATTTATTTTCTAAATAGGGGTTGATGGATGAGAATTCTGCTAACCCTTCTCCATTTTCCCAAGAAATAGGCAGGGAAATCAAGTGTAAATAGCGAATAAGACGGTATTGAATAGCTTTCTAAGTGTCCTTTCATCTAATAGGAAATTTTTAATGATGAATGGAAGTTTTCAGATTCTATCAGTTATGGTTTTCTAGATCGTGGTATAAAATAGAAATCAGAAGGGCTGACTGCAATGACGCAGATAAAACCAAAATTACTTATTGTTGATGATCAACTGGGCATCCGTATGTTACTTCATGAAATCTTTGAAAAAGAAGGGTATCAAATATTTCAGGCTGCTAATGGAGTGAATGCGCTGCAAATTGTGAAACAAGAAGCGCCTGATTTAGTTATTTTGGATATGAAATTACCAGAAATGGATGGATTGGACATTTTAAAACAAATTAAACAGGATAACCCGGAGATTCATGTGATTATTATGACTGCTTATGGAGAACTATCTGTGATTCAAGAGGCGATTAATCATGGGGCACTGACCTATTTTGCTAAGCCATTTAATATTGATGAAGTGATTGCTGTTGTAAAACAGGAATTGCCTGCTGAAATTTAATACGATAATGGCATTAGGAGAGACATAACGATAAGCAGGGAAGAGTATTTTCAAACAGTGCTGGTAAAATGAACCTTTTCTAATTATCAGTTCACTGTGGTATAATTTGTTATGTTCGAGAAACATTACAAGCATCTGGCTGGAATTAAGTACCTCTAGTCCATTTAGAGATAGAGATATGTACATAAAATTATTTAGAAAAGAGGGGGATGGACAAGCACTTTTCGTTTGGTGTGAATGATGATCATCCTGTTTTTTCTTTTTATTTGTGTCGCATGACGCGAAGGCATTTTAACGCTGTTAGCATTTATGATGGAGATGTTTCACAAAGTGTAATAGCAACATCATGGATGGGATGATGGTGAAGTGTGTATCTTGAATTTTATAGAGATTTTATGTATCTTAATATAGATAGAATGCACATTGTTGTTAGTGATGTCATTCATATTTAACTTTAGGATTTTTTGTTTGAGTATGAAGATTGATGGCGGAAGAACATCTTCATTGTTACATATATACTGCACAAGTGAAACATTGTGATTAAGGTGTACATTGAATCATGTCTTGCAGTAGGTCAAGCGATTATCTTTTAAAGGATGCTTCCTTGGTGGTTATTTAAGAAAAGGAGTCAATCATGGAGAAGTTGTTAATCGAGGGCGGACATCGTCTTAAAGGTAAAATACAGGTCAGTGGGGCTAAAAACAGTGCAGTTGCTTTGATTCCAGCTACGATTTTGGCAGATTCTCTAGTGACAATTGAGCAATTGCCAGATATTTCAGATGTGCGCAATCTATGTGAACTCCTCGGGGAAATGGGGGGGGACGTCATTTTTGAAAATCAAGTGTTGACAGTAGATCCCTCAAGGATGGTATCCACGCCATTACTTAATGGAAGCGTTAAAAAGCTTCGGGCTTCATATTATCTTATGGGAGCAATGCTTGGGCGTTTTAAGCAGGCTGTTGTAGGGTTGCCTGGGGGCTGTAATCTTGGTCCGCGTCCCATTGATCAGCACATAAAAGGGTTCGAAGCGATGGGAGCCAAAGTCACTAATGAACAAGGTGCCATTTATTTGAGGGCTGAAGAGTTGAAGGGAGCTCGTATATATCTAGATGTTGTAAGTGTTGGAGCGACGATAAATATCATGCTAGCTGCTGTTCTTGCAAAGGGGCAGACGGTTATTGAAAATGCTGCTAAAGAGCCTGAAATTATTGATGTTGCAACGTTGTTAACAAGTATGGGAGCTAAAATTAAGGGAGCTGGAACAGATGTCATTCGTATTGATGGTGTTCAGACCCTTCATGGTTGTCGTCATGCCATTATTCCCGATCGTATCGAAGCAGGAACCTATATGATCATGGCTGCGGCGATGGGAGAACATGTGGTGATTGATAATATCATTCCTCAGCATGTTGAATCTCTTACAGCTAAGTTCAGAGAAATGGGCGTGGTGGTCAATGTTAAGGATGACCAAATAGAAATTTCTAGAGAAACGCCGTCTTTTAAAAAGGTAGATATCAAAACACTTGTTTATCCAGGGTTTCCCACTGATTTACAGCAACCGTTTACGGTTTTATTAACGCAATCTAAAGGGTATAGTATGGTGACTGACACCATCTATAGTGCTCGTTTTAAGCATATTGATGAGCTGCGACGCATGGGTGCTGATGTTAAAGTTGAAGGTAGTTCAGCAATTATTGAAGGTCCGACCCCTTTGCAGGGTGCACGAGTGAAGGCTACTGAACTTAGAGCAGGTGCAGCTTTAGTGGTTGCTGGTACGATGGCTACAGGAATCACGGAGATAACGGGCCTCGAGCATATTGATCGTGGGTATAGTCAATTGGTAGAAAAGTTGAGTGGGATTGGTGCAAAAATTTGGCGAGAACAGATTCATATGGATGAGGAGGAGAGTCTTCCTGTTGATCAATTGTAATGAGTTTTTTCTGATCCGATTTTATTGATTGGCTTGTGAAATTATTGGCACAGATTTTTATTCATTTTTCGTTACCCCTTTCTCAATGCTTTCTTGTAATTACCTTCAGTAAATCGTATAATAAATCGGTACTATTTTAATAAAATGGATTGCTAACATTCTGAATGGCTATTTCTTCAATTGGGAGAACTACCTCTCTATGTTACTGTTTTCATTGTTTAATTGATTGAAGAAAACTTATAGTATGTTCCTCACAGTTTTTAATTGAGGATTACCCGTGTTAAATAAATATATAGAAAGAATCATTCTATATCTAGGTATTTAATGGACTTTAAAATATAATAATAGTGTTATCCCACCTAGATAGGATAATGTAGAATGACTTTCGTATGCATTTACAGGTTTCCACAATTGAGAGAGCTCTACTCACTAAAAAAAGAGTCAAGATCTATTTTTAGCTCTCTACTCCTAATTTTCTTCTTAATTGATCCAACACCCTTCCAGTTGCAACATAACCTATACATATTTTCAATTATCGGAAAAAATATTAAAGCGTGGTGTCTTAATGGAAATTTCATTAGTAGAATTGGAAAATATGAAACTCAAAGATTTGTACCAGCAAGCGCGAACTTATAAAGTTTTATATTATAGTAAATTAACGAAACGAGAATTGATCTTTGCTATTCTCAAAGCCCAAGCTGAAAAAGATGGCTTTTTATTTATGGAAGGTATTCTCGAAGTGATACCCACAGAGGGCTTTGGGTTTTTGCGACCAATCAATTATTCCCCAAGCTCGGAGGATATTTATATTTCAGCGTCGCAAATTCGGCGTTTTGATCTACGTAATGGGGATCGTGTATCTGGGAAAGTGCGTCCACCAAAAGAAAATGAGCGTTATTACGGATTATTGCATGTGGAAGCGGTAAATGGAGAGGATCCAAATACTTCAAAGGAACGAGTTCATTTTCCTGCTCTGACACCATTATATCCTGATCGTAAAATGAATCTTGAGATCCCAGGAGACAGTCTAGCCACGCGTATTATTGATATGATTTCACCTATAGGATTTGGGCAGAGAGGGCTTGTTGTGGCGCCGCCAAAGGCAGGTAAAACAATGCTATTAAAGCAAATTGCTAACAGTATTACTGTCAACCATCCAGAAGTAGAGCTGATTGTTCTTCTTGTAGATGAACGTCCAGAGGAAGTGACGGATATTGAGCGGTCTGTACAGGGTGATGTGGTGAGCTCTACATTTGATGAAGTGCCGGAAAATCATATTAAAGTATCAGAGCTTGTTTTGGAAAGAGCAATGCGTCTTGTGGAGCACAAGAAAGATGTTGTCGTTCTTATGGATAGTATTACACGTTTAGCTCGATCCTATAATCTCGTGATTCCGCCAAGTGGTCGAACGTTGTCTGGGGGGATTGATCCTGCGGCTTTTCATAAGCCTAAGCGCTTCTTCGGAGCGGCTCGTAATATTGAAGAGGGTGGTAGCTTGACTATTTTAGCGACTGCTCTTATTGATACAGGATCTCGAATGGACGATGTTATTTACGAGGAGTTTAAGGGTGCAGGTAACATGGAGCTCCATTTGGATCGTAGTCTAGCAGAACGGCGCATTTTTCCAGCTATAGATATTCGTCGTTCGGGTACACGCAAGGAAGAGTTATTGATCCCAAAAGAGCATTTGGATCAGTTGTGGACGATGCGTAAAACAATGGATGAGTCAGCGGATTTTATTGAATTTTTTTACAAACGATTGAAGAAGACTAAAACTAACGAAGAATTTTTTAGATTATTTAATAAAGAAAAAAATGGGAATTAAAATATAGTAAGTGCATGCTCCTCTTTTTTCGACATTAACTCTCATTAGAATTTGCATTTTACGCTATATATGTTACAATAATCTTTGTGTTTATACATCTCTGATTTGAAAGAGTCAGGGCGTAAAGGAGTTGAAAGTAATGCAAGCAAGTATTCAACCTGGATATAAAATAGTTAAAGTGCAGTGCGCTTGTGGAAATGAATTTGAAACAGGTTCCACTAAAATGGATACCATTCGCGTAGAGATTTGTTCAGCGTGTCATCCTTTTTATACTGGTCGTCAACGATTTGCTGACGAAGGTGGGCGTGTTGATCGCTTTAAGAAAAAATATAACCTCAAATAAATCTTGGCAAAAGCAGGCAGGGCAACAGTTGCCTGTTTTTTCGTTTCATTATAAAATGGTATAATCCAATAGAAATTATTTATTGTTGGTCAAGCTTCTTTTGATAGCTCTGATTTTGACAGGATTTACGGTATAAAAATCATTTTTTTCTATAATTCTTATAAATTTTTTACGATGCACAGGATAGGATGTGCAGGCTTTGGCACATGGATGTGCCGAATGTAGCCGAAGTTCCTTAAAATACTTTTGCGAAGGGATTTTATGCCATGCCATTGACACATCAGACACATAATAACGGTTGGATTGAGAGTGTATGTGGAAGTATGTTCTCGGGAAAGTCTGAGGAATTAATCCGCCGTGTTCGCCGTGCGTCATATGCTAAATTACATGTTCAGGTTTTTAAACCTGCAATTGATAATCGGTATAGTAAGGATGAAATCGTATCGCATGATGGGAAAGCTGTCCATGCCTTATCCATTCAGTGTGCTGAGGATATTTTGGAGCTATTAGAACCAGAAACTGAAGTGGTGGCTATTGATGAGGTGCAATTTTTTGAGGATACAATGGTTAATATTGCCAGTTTATTAGCTGATAGAGGTTTGCGTGTGATTGTTGCTGGTTTGGATATGGACTTTCGTGGAGAACCCTTCTCACCTATGCCGCAATTAATGGCGGTGAGTGAGACGGTGCAGAAGCTGAGTGCCATCTGTGTCACCTGTGGTGCCCCGGCTAGTCGTACCCAACGGCTGATCAATGGTAAGCCAGCTTGTTATGATGATCCGATCATTATGGTTGGTGCTTCAGATTCTTATGAACCAAGATGTCGTCATTGCCATGAAGTGCCGAAAAGTTCTAAAATTTCACAGAATATTATGACCATGGCTAGAAAAATATAAAGCTAACCATGTACATCGTCTAGGCACAGACGTTATCTATGGGAGATGTTATTTTTGGAAAATAGGCTACTTCGTCGTGGACAATTATCTCTTCAGAGGTTATGAATGAGCAGTAGCTAATTTTGAGCGAAGGCTTTTTGACGAGCAAATCTTGACCATAATATACTTACTGGTAGGTAGAGATTTGGTTTATTTTTGAAAGAATGAGGTGAACGTCTTATGCTTGAACGTTTACAATCTTTAGAAAACCGCTATGAGAAGCTTAATCAATTTTTATCAGATCCAGCAGTTATCAATGACGCAAAAAAATTGCGCGAGTATTCAAAGGAGTCTGCTGATCTAGAAGAAACGGTACAAGTGTATAGAGAATATAAAGCGATTGATCAAGAGCTAGCCGATGCCAAAGCCATGTTTGAAGAAGAAAGCGATGCGGATATGAAAGATATGATTCGTTCTGAAATCAATGGATTAATGGATCGTCAAGAGGTGTGTCAAAAAAATTTAAAAATTCTACTTGTTCCTAAAGATCCTAATGATGATAAAAATGTTATTGTTGAAGTTCGTGGGGCTGCGGGCGGCGATGAAGCCGCTCTTTTTGCTGGGGACCTTTTTAAGATGTATTCGAAATATGCAGAGATGCAAAATTGGAAAATTGAAGTAATTGAAGTTAGCGCAAATGAAGTTGGCGGTTATAAAGAAGTCATTTTTATGATCAATGGCAAAGGGGCGTTTTCTAAGCTCAAATATGAAAATGGGGCTCATCGTGTACAGCGTGTGCCAGAAACAGAATCTGGTGGACGCATTCATACATCGACAGCTACCGTTGCTGTTTTACCTGAGGCTGAAGAGGTTGAAGTTGAAATTAATGAGAAGGATGTACGTGTGGATACCTTTGCTTCTAGTGGACCGGGTGGGCAAAGTGTCAATACTACCATGTCTGCTGTCCGATTAACCCATCTACCCACGGGAATTGTGGTTTCTTGTCAGGATGAAAAGTCGCAGATTAAAAACAAAGAAAAGGCGATGAAGGTTTTGCGGGCTCGCGTGTATGATAAGTTTCAGAAAGAAGCCGAAGCTGAATATGCAGCTCATCGAAAATCGGCTGTAGGGACGGGAGATCGTTCAGAGCGAATTCGCACATACAACTATCCACAGAGTCGCGTGACAGACCATCGCATTGGCTTAACGTTACAAAAGCTTGACCAGATTCTTAACGGTAAACTCGATGAAATCATTGATGCCTTAATTTTAGAAGATCAAGCGAAGCTGATTGAGCATCTGGAGGCACAATGATGGCAATGAAAGTTTTTGAAGCTCTCAGATGGGCTTCTTCTTTTTTAAGAGAGCATAAGCGTGATGACAACGTGGGGGAATTACTATTATGCTATCGCTTGAAGTGGTCTCGCTCCAAGCTCTTGACTGAATGGCATTCCCTGATTGCTAGGGAGGACTTTCTCTGGCTAGAGCGGCAAGTGAAAAAACATGTCCAAGGGTTGCCTATACAATATATCATTGGTTCAGAAATGTTTTATAGCCGCGCTTTTACTGTAAGCCCAGCAGTTTTAATCCCTAGACCTGAAACTGAAGAACTTGTTCGAGGTATCCTCGAACTAAGGATTCAGCATTTTGGAGAAGGCGATCTGGTGGAGTATTGTGATGTTGGCACAGGAAGTGGCATTATTGCTACGACCTTAGCGTTAGAGGATAGTGGGAGTCTTGTCACGGCGGTGGATATCTCTGAGGAGGCTTTAGCTGTTGCTGAAAAGAATGCACAATATTATGACGTAGAGATAAGTTTTGTTCAAGGTGATTTATTAGCACCTTTTATTTGCAAAAATCGCTTTGATGTAATTGTATCGAATCCACCTTATATCCCGAATAGGGATGTGGGTACCTTAGTAGATGTTGTTCGTGACCATGAGCCACGACTTGCCTTGGAGGGGGGAGAGGATGGCTTGGACTTCTATCGCCGTCTATGCTGTCAGCTTCCAAAGGTGATTAAGGAGAGAGCGATCGTTGGTTTTGAGATAGGGAGAGATCAAGGTGCTGTGGTTTCTAGACTTATCGAGGAACATCTTGGACATAAACATGTCCAAACCCAAATTAAAAGAGATATTAACGGTCATGAGCGTATGGTATTCGCTCTTATTGAATGAAGACAATCAGGATAATGATTACTAGAATTGTCGAATGTTTTTCAGTATCATAGTGTTTAAGTTTCATATTTCCGTCCATACTGTTCTCTATTGAGAAAGGACGAGAGAAAATATGAAAAAATACGTTATGCTCGCCATGATAGTTATCTTATTTGTATTGATTATTCTCACGCAAACCCAGAGCCATCTTTCTTTTGCTAAAGGCAGTTCGGATCCCATTCCAGAGGATGCTATTCGCCTGCGGATATTGGCTAATAGTAATTCAGTTGCTGATCAAGCTGTTAAGCATCAGATTAGGGATGCTGTCAGCATAGATGTAAGAGGTTGGGTTCGAAATCTTAAGTCGAGTCAGCAAGCTAAAAAAGTGATTAGAGCACATCTTGATGAAGTGCGACAAACCGTCGCTGAAAAGCTTAATAAAATGGGTCTTGACGAGAACTTTATGGTCAGACTTGGGTCAGCCAAATTCCCAACAAAAATGTATGGTGGATACGTCTATCCTGCTGGTAAATATGAAGCGCTTGTCATTCGTTTAGGCAAGGGAGAAGGGGCGAACTGGTGGTGTGTGCTTTTCCCGCCGCTTTGTTTCTTAGATTTTTCAAATGGGGATGCTGTAAAAAACGATGATTATTTGCCAAAGGCTGACAAGCATACAAATAAACAAGTGATTAAATCAGATGATACTGGAAGTAAAAAAGCCAGTGGACAGCATCAATCTAAACCAAAAGTAACCTTTTTCCTTGTTGATATGATAGAGAATATTGGTGATTTTTTTGATAAATTCTTTTGAAATGTTGCTGCTTTTCCTTCTGTTGTAGGTGTTTAGTTTGTTAAGGTAGCCTCATGGATTGTCAAGGGATGATAGATTGAGAGGAATAAGAAAGAGGTTGGGGATAAGAGCGTTGTGGGAGAAAGGATGCGCACGAAGAGATGGGAAAAACAAAGCATTGGAATGTACAGGATACTGTTGATGAAGGCATAAGAAAACAAGCTATGGAAGAAGCAGTGATCTGGATCAAAAGTGGAGAGGCGGTTGCTTTTCCTACGGAAACGGTTTATGGATTAGGAGCAAATGCGTTATCTGACAGGGCCGTTAGTAAGATTTTTGCAGCTAAAGGTCGACCAAGTGATAACCCTTTGATTGTTCACATTGCGAGTCAAGAGCAGCTACAAAGTGTTTCTAAAAGTATTCCAGCATTAGCCCAAAAGATAATCGATGCTTTTTGGCCAGGACCGATAACGGTTATTGTCCCTGCATCTCCACAATTAGCGACCAAGGTAACGGCGGGCTTAGATACGGTGGGTGTGCGAATGCCGGCTCATAAGATTGCTTTTGAATTCATCCGATTGGCGGGTGTACCCATTGCTGCCCCCTCTGCCAATAGTTCGGGAAAGCCAAGTCCGACACGGGCTGCCCATGTTGTTCATGATCTGGATGGGAAAATCGCAGGTATTTTAGATGGTGGGGTAACGGGTGTTGGCATTGAGTCCACGGTCGTTGATACCACGGGAGAGCGTGTGGTCTTATTGCGACCAGGAGGTATTTCAAAAGAACAACTCATAGAATTATTGGGTGTGGTTGACGAGGACCCTGCTCTCACAAAAATGGATGAGGCACCGAAATCCCCTGGGATGAAATATCGTCATTATGCTCCGAGTATTCCTGTTTATCTTGTTGAAGGTGGAAAGGAACGACTGGTAAATAAAATAAAAATTGCACAAAAGGAAGGTAAGCGCGTGGGTGTTATTGCTACAGAAGAATATGCTACCTTCTATCAGGAAGCGGATGCGTTGGAGATTATAGGGTCAAGGCAAAGCCCCAATACCATCGCTCAAGGATTATATTCTACACTTCGAGTGTTGGATGAGAAAAACATTGATGTGATTTATTGCGAAACCTTTACACAAGAAGGGATAGGGCGAGCGGTCATGAATAGGTTGAAGAAAGCGGCCAACGGACAAATCATCTAGATAGATTGATCGAATTAAGTGGATTCTGTAGGGAGGGACTAATAGCCCTCGTCCCCTGGAATTTGAGGTAGCTTTTATTGTGTGATTACAGCTTGGCTTCTAATTTGCCTCAGACATGCATAGGATGTTCCTAGGCATATTAGGAGGTGAGCCAATTTGGGTGCACTTTATATACTAAGATCATTATTTGCATTATTTTTAATGGCTGTAGCTCTTGGGATGGATGCTTTATCGGTTGGAATGGGTATGGGGATGATCCCACTAAGGTTGAAACAAATCATCAAAATTGGTTTAATGATTGGTGTCTTTCATGTCATTATGCCGCTTTTAGGTATGCTCATAGGGGATGTTTTGTCCCAGCATTTTGGGAATCTGGCGCTTTTAGCTGGAGGGATCCTGCTTCTTTTGCTTGGGGCGCAGATGATCTTTTATTCGTTTCAGAAGAATGAACATCCAATGATACGACCGGTTGGCTTCGGCTTGATTCTTTTTGCGTTTACTGTCAGCTTGGACAGCTTTTCTGTTGGGCTAAGCTTGGGCATTTATGGGGCAAAGATAGTTGTTACAGTTTTCCTATTTGGTCTTGTTAGTATGATTATGGCGTGGCTCGGCTTATTCATAGGTCGTAAAGCACAAAAGCTATTTGGTTCATATAGTGAGGCTTTGGGAGGCTGTGTGTTATTCGCTTTTGGCATTAAATTTCTTCTGCATATGTAGGCTCAATAAGAAACACATAGCTCAAAAATCATTGATAATGAAGGTTTGAAAAGTTGGTATGTTTAAATTGTAGGCTATCTATTACATTTTTTGTTAATTTATGATATAACTAGTTTGAAACTCTCTATATTCATTGCTAAGTTTATTGTCGTTTGAAATAAAGCCACTTTTAATGGATACAATCTAATGCGAATGTGTTATGCACATGTTTTTTATATGAAGAATCTATCCTAAGAGTGGGTGTTGGTTGGCGTGCTGATTAAGCAAAGGATTGATCTTACTTGACCACTCTTGTTTAATTTATATGGGGTGATGTTATGAAAAAGGTACTGTTTGTGTGCTCAGGAAATACATGTCGCAGTCCAATGGCTGCGGCGATTTTAAATCATAAAGCGAATGATCGCTATCAGGTGAAATCAGCTGGTCTTTTTGCTATGAATGGTCAGCCTGCACAGCCTCATGCGTTAACCGTGTTGAACGATAATAATATAGAATTTAATCATTCGTCTAAGGAGCTTACAGGTGAATTGGTCGATTGGGCTGATATTATTTTGACGATGACTGAAAATCATAAGCATGCTTTAATTCAACAATTTCCAAAATCTATGGATAAAGTAGCAACATTGAAAGGTTATTTAGAGTTCCAAGAACAGTGGGATCAATGGAAAGAAGCGAAAGCCGATTATGAACTGAAGAAGGCCATAATTGATAATGGGTCTGGAGCATCGGATGAAGAAGCTCAAAAGGAGTTTCAGCATGCTCATGAGCGTATTCAGTGGCTGGAGAATTCTTCAGGTAATATGGATATTGTCGATCCTTTTGGTTTATCTCAGCAGGTTTATAATGCTGTTTTTATGGAATTAGAGAGACTTATCGATCAATTTTTAGAAATTGATGTCTAATATTTCCCGAGAAATAAGTCGACAATTGCAACACGACATAGACTATAGATGGGAAGCGTGTGTTGACTCATTATAATGTGATCAGTTTTTAGAGGGGGGTAAAGGGTGGCAACTATCAAGGAGCAAGATATAGAAGTCTATAGGGCTATTACTGATGAACTTGAGAGACAACAAGATAAAATCGAATTAATAGCTTCTGAAAATTTTGTGAGCGAAGCTGTTCTCGAAGCGGCTGGGTCGGTTTTAACAAATAAATATGCTGAAGGGTATCCACAGCATCGTTATTATGGTGGCTGTGAGTATGTAGACGCCATTGAATTGTTGGCCATTGAGCGGGCAAAAAAATTGTTTGCTGCTGAACATGTCAATGTACAGCCCCATTCTGGTACTCAGGCTAATATGGGTGTCTATTTTTCAATTCTGCAGCCTGGCGATACTGTGTTAGGTATGAACCTTTCTCATGGTGGGCACTTGACTCATGGTAGCCCTGTTAATTTTAGCGGGAAGCTTTATAATTTTGTAGAATACGGTGTGGATAAAGAGACGCATCGCATTGATTATGAGGATATTTTGGAAAAGGCGAAGGAGCATCAACCTAAATTGATTGTTGCTGGAGCGAGTGCTTATCCGCAAAAAATTGATTTTAAAAAGTTTCGTGAGATTGCTGATGAAGTAGGCGCTTATTTAATGGTAGATATGGCACATATTGCTGGTCTTGTTGCGACAGGGCATCATCCTAATCCTGTGCCCTATGCCCATTTTGTTACGACGACGACACATAAAACGTTGCGGGGGCCTAGAGGTGGCATGATCCTTTGTAAAGAAGAATTTGCTAAAAAGATTGATAAGGCAATTTTCCCGGGTGTTCAGGGTGGTCCATTAATGCATATTATTGCAGCCAAGGCGGTTGCCTTAGGTGAAGCTCTTCAACCATCTTTTAAAGCCTATATACAACAAATAATTGACAATGCTAAAGCTTTCGCCTTGGCTTTTCAATCAGCTGGGTTTGAGCTTGTTTCTGGGGGGACCGATACGCATCTTATTTTGCTTGATGTTCGTCATCTATCTTTAACAGGTGCGGTAGCTGAACGTGCTCTTGATAATGTGGGGATTACAACGAACAAGAATACCATTCCTTATGATCCAGAAAATCCATTTATTACTAGTGGAGTGCGCATGGGAACGGCGGCGGTGACAACTCAAGGATTTGAAGAAAAAGACATGAGAGAATTGGCAGGAATCATAGTAGCTGTGTTGAAAAATGTGGAAGATGAGGCAGCAGCAGCTGAAGCAAGAGTAAGGGTGAGTAAATTAATTCAAACACATAAAAAAGTCAGCGTATATTAGAATGAATAATGTTTGGATTTTTCTTGACTCTAGAGAAGGGTCCTGCTAGGTAGTTTCAATACTTCTTCTTTGTTTTTATGTTTTTGATGATTTAATGAACTCAGTCACATCTTAAAGGGTGTGGCTGAGTTTTTTAATATAAATGACTGTAAATGAATTTTCAGAGAAAGTAAGTGATAGCAACACGTGAAAAATCAACTGGGTTGAGAATTGATGACAAAATTGTTGCCACCTACAAATAAAGTTGAATTCGGGTCTTTTTTTATGTAAAATTTGTCGAAGGGACTTTAAAAAGGGGGAGGATAACATGGGAGTAGTCAAATTACTAGATCACCCATTAATTCAGCACAAGCTAACGTACATACGAGATAAAAGGACAGGAACAAAAGCATTTCGAGAATTGGTGGATGAAGTGGCTACGTTAATGGCCTTTGAAATTACGCGTGACCTTCCTTTAGAAGAAATTACGATACAGACTCCGGTAGCGGAAGCA
>Ga0154003_1000062_pt1 | contig 33607 bp, 40 predicted proteins | sample TSFL087MetaG_FD_104679 | JGI IMG/M metagenome (GOLD analysis project Ga0154003, IMG submission 104679) | Attine ant fungus gardens microbial communities from Florida, USA - TSFL087 MetaG | ecosystem: Host-associated > Fungi > Mycelium > Unclassified | place: USA: Florida, Lake Talquin State...
CCGGCGCCGAAAGACTCACCCCCGCATAACTGAACATGACTCGCTGAGGAGCGGCTGGAAGGCGAATCGGTCCATTCAGGTCAATCGGGCCGCCGTCAGCCGAAACTGTTAAAATGTGGGCCAAAGCCGGGACTGAGCTAACAGCCAGCCGAGCCGGATCAGCGACGGAAAGACCATGATTCAATGAAAACCAGATCCGACCGAACGGATCGGCCACCACAGAGCGGTGGCGTTTGACGCCTTCGGTGCTTGGCAAACCGTCCGCGAGCCCATACTCGCGCGCATCTCCGTCAACGAGCGCGCCACTTAGCAGTTTGTCACGGTTCACTCGTACGACATGATTTTCAGTTGCGACCCAGAGCCAGCCACTCCTGTCTTCCGCGATCCCGAAGATCTGGTCGCGCAGCGAATCGGGAATTGCCCGGGGAGTCTTGATCTGGCCTGAGCTAAGAAAGGCAATACCTTTAGCCGTACCGATCCAGAGCACACCTGTCGAATCTTCCAGAAAACAATTCACGCTCCCCGGGGGTAGGCCGTCACGACTTGTGTATGACCGCCAGTGGCTTTTCGAAAGAGCGCTCAAGCCGTCCGGAGTCGCGAACCACATCGTTCCATCGGAACCTTCTGCGATTGCGACAACCGTGTTCGAGACCAGACCATTTACGGTTGTATAGGTTGTGAAGCCGCCATTCTTGAAGTTGCTGACGCCGCCGTTCAGCGTTCCGGCCCACACTGTTCCATCACGCCCCTGATGAACCGCATAAACGCCGTTTTGCGCAAGCCCTTCTGCCTGTGTGTAAGTCCTGGCTGTGAGCGAGCCGTCTTTGAAACCGAGATGCGTCAGTCCGCCACGTTGTCTGCCGACCCATAACCCGCTATTGCCGCCGGCAATCGAATAAACCACATCCTTGTCCAGCCCGGCCGCCTTGACGTGTTCGATGTGTTTCCCCTTTTGCCAAAACAGTCCGCCATTTGAAGCGGCGAACCATGCGCGCTCTTCAGCGTCAACGTAAAGTGGCCCGCCCCTTTCCGAGACAGCGCCTTCCGCCGCAGGATACGTCACAAACACGCTGTCACGGAAACGCTCAATCCCTTGCGCGCTTCCCACCCAAAGATTCCCCTCGCGATCTTCAAAAATCGCTGTGACTGCTCCGCCACGTTTCTCCGATGAGAGAACCCCGTTGGCGTTGATCCGCGCAAGCCCATTGGCCGTTCCTACCCATATGTTCGATTCACGGTCTCTGGATAAGGCCAGTGTTTGCGAGCGCTCGAGCGAGCGCAGCGCGCCGTCGCGCGTGAGTTCGGTTCCGTTCCAACGCGCCAGGCCGCTGTCGGTGCCGATCCACAACTCCTGATCACCAATGGGCAAAAGGCAGTTGACCTTCTTGTCTTGGGCTTCCCGATCAATGCGAGAAAGCTGTCCCTTACGCAGAGAGAAGAGACCTGCATCTCGCGATCCCATCCAGACCGCGCCGTCGGCGGTTTCCGCCATTGAAATCACCAGGTAGTTAGGTAGCGTGGACCCGGGGGCCAGAGATATAAATTTTCCTCCGCTGTATCTCACCTTTCCATTGGCAATGGCCGAAAGTAGAACATCGCCGTTGATCCCCCGGCACATGGCTGTGACGCCAACCTCCATCTGCTCGAATCCTGATAAGACATCCTCAAATTTTCCGTCCCGATAGCGTAGAAGGCCGGCGCCCTGCGATCGCACCCACAGATATCCTGAAGAGTCGGTCGTTAAGCCTAAGACCGGACCGCCAGGGACGGCGGTCGAATTCTCGTTCCGGATCAGATGGAAATTCAATCCGTCGAAACGAACCAGGCCTTTCTCCGCGCCAATCCAAAGGTAACCGTCGGCGGTTTCGGCGATCGCGTAGACGATCCCGCCGGGAAATCCCTGTTTCGCGCCCCAGAGGTCGCGAATGTATTGCGATAGTGGTTGATTTGGATCAAGGGCAAGGGAGGTTTGGACCAGGCAGGTTGCGGCCAATCCGGCCAGCAGCCATCGAAACGACCAGTGATGCCCAACCCTACCTTCAGGGTAGATATTCGAACTTCTCAATCACAACCTCAGCCCCGTTCCGCAGAGGGATATTGGAACTGCTAAAGATATAAAGCGCCATCCGAACTGATTCGATGCCGGGGGAAGGAACCCCCGATGTGAAAACCTGCTCAGCCACCGGCCGCGCTTCCGCATCGACGCCTGCTCCACGCACAGTCCTGAAGGAAATGCGCCCGGATTCCCAACGAAACGAATGCGTAAGCGTTCCGGCGGGCGCGGTAAAGCGTACTACGTTTGTGGGCACATAATAAGGCTGGACGACGTATTGCGCATTATGGCTGACGGGGTCGCTCCAGCGGGAAATCTCGATATTCACCTCACGGTAATTCTGGTCTGCGCCCGCGTAATCAAATGTGAACATAGCAAAAACGGCGACTGGCTCAAGCTGGGAAATATCACGCGTCGTGAATGAATATGTCCCATATCCCAGGCTGCGGTTCAGGCTCACTTCCGCGCACTGCCATTTCTCGTCCACCTTACTGATGCGAAGATGCATCGCGCCACTCGTGTCCACCCAGGCGTTCCCCGGATCGTAGAAGTTCTGGCCGCCCCGATTGCTGGGCGCGTTGCGTACTCTCCACTCGTATCCGCTGAATTGGAGCATTTTTGATGGTGGAGAACTCTGTCCTTTGACTATTGCCACGGCGGCCACATCGGCGCCTCGGGAGGGCAGCTCGTCGACCATGGCCGACGGGCGAAATCCCGGCTCGACCAATAGCGCGGCGTACTCCGTTCCGAGGTGGGTCGCGTTAGTCCATATTCCGCTCGGTTGAATTTTGGTGAAGGGTTGGTTCACAAGCGGCTGCAACCACCATTTTCCGCTTCGAGCGTACAAAATGATCTGCTGCCCGGGGCGATTGCCCTTCACTAGCCCTTCGATAATATCGTGTTTATCCCGTCCCCCTTCGTCCGCTTGAGGGACTCGGGAGAATTCGATTGAAGGGCCGGCCTTCGCTCCCGACGAGCGGCATCCGCCCAGCAGTGTGCAAACAATTACAAGGAGAAAGAGTTTCCCTACCCAACCGCTTGATCCAGATCTTTCAGCAGGTCGTTCCAACGCCATTAATTGTCCCCTAGCGGCGCCAAACCACAGATTGCGATTACGGCTCCCGCTTCAACAGCCCTCGGACGCAGAGAGCGTTCCGGGCGCCCTGGCGCCTGGTTAAAGCGCCTTCCAATGTCCATTCGTCTTGCTGATTCAAAGGATGGGAACCCACATTTCTTCGGCTTCCCATGGCGCGATTATAGCCTTGACATCGAGATAATGGCTAAGGGCGATTGCTGTTGAATAGTTGACAGTCATCCGCGAAGGGGCACGCGTCAGAAATCTAAGCGAGATCAGATGAAGAGTAACCAGATATAGTAGAGACCCGGGTACCACGAAGGAGGTATTCCTAATAGCTACCTAAAGTGGTAGCGAGAAAACATCCTATCTCGTGATGTGCTCCCCGTGCCGGATCGTCCATAGTCTCCTTGCGAAAAGGCACTGGCGCTTGAGGTCTTCGACACGCTGTTCAACAGGCGCGACTGCGCAGCCGCCGAGCGGTTCTGGTCGCCCGGCTACATCCAGCACAGCGCGCACCTCGCCCCCGATCGCGAGATCCTATTCAAATTCATAATCGCTATACGCACAAAGGAGGAACTACTCATGTCCATCAAAGGCGACGTTCTCGCACAATATCTTGATCGCGGGGATCCCGCCCTCGCCGACTACTACCCGGCGTGGCTCGACAACATGGCCGACGATGCCACGGTGGAGGGCTCGCTGTTGGACGGCGCCGTGCAGGGCGCAGAGGCCGTCCGGTCAATCGTGGCCGCCATCCGCTCGCTGTATGACCGCCAGGAGCACAAGTTTGCAGGCCCCTGCGGCGAGAACGGCTTCCTCGAGGACTACGTCGCTGAGGTCCGCGGCGAGCCCATCGGCTGTGTCGTCCTGGTCACCCGCAACGACGCCGGGAAGACCAAGCACGTCGTGGCGGGGTACCGGCCACGCAGCTCGCTGCTGCTCTTGTCCCGCCTGCTACGCGAGAAGTTCGCCGGTACCCCCTATGCCGAGCACTTCGCCGCCCGCGATTCCTGAAACGGACCGACCCATGGACGCCAGCACCCGCGTGCCGGATCGTCCATAGTCTCCTTACGAAGTAGACAACGGACGGTTTTTTACAAAGGAGAAACAATATGCAACCCGAAAAAGCCCAGTACATGTCTGCATTGTCGTCATCGCCCACTTGGCGCAGCTTTCTTCACGACATAAGAGTCGCGGGCGCTTTTTGCATTTTCCTGCTCGCCGTTCAGATCTACGCCCAGACCAGTCGGAACGCCATCTCGGAGGACTCCGTCAGCAACTCGCTTCCTGCGAAGTCGCCTGCAGCGACCGAAGGTAAGGCGATCCGCCCCTTCCGCGTCAAGATTCCGGAAGAGGCGCTCGTCGACCTCCGTCGACGCTTGGCGGCGACACGCTGGCCCGACCAGGAGACGGTCACTGATCCGTCGCAGGGCGTGCAACTGGCGACGATGAAGGAGTTGGCGCGCTACTGGCAGACAGACTACGACTGGCGGAAGGCGGAGGCGAAGCTCAACGCCCTGCCGCAGTTCGTGACTACCATTGACAGCGTTGACATTCACTTCATTCACGTCAAGTCGCGTCATCCAAACGCGCTTCCGGTGATCATCACGCATGGTTGGCCGGGATCCGTCATCGAGCAACTCAAGGTCATCGGTCCCCTCACGGATCCAACCGCGAACGGAGGCAGCGCCGAGGACGCTTTCGACGTCGTCATCCCGTCCTTGCCGGGCTACGGCTTCTCCGGCAAGCCGACAGACGCCGGTTGGGACCCCGACCACATCGCGCGAGCCTGGGCGGAACTGATGAAGCGGCTCGGGTACACTCGCTACGTCGCCCAGGGTGGCGACTGGGGCGCCCCCATCTCCAGCGCGATGGCGCGCCAGGCGCCCGCAGGATTGCTCGGCATCCACATCAACTTGCCGGCGACTGTACCGACCGAGGTGGGAGCGGCGCTCGCTGGTGGAGGACCCGCGCCGGCGGGACTTTCCGAGAAGGAACGCGCGACGTTCGACGCGCTCGACGCCTACCGCAGGAAGAACAGCTCGGCTTACTTCACGATGATGACCGCGCGGCCGCAGACGATCGGCTACGGCGCGACGGACTCGCCGGCCGGTCTCGCGGCGTGGATCCTAGTGCATCCAGGCTTCGCGCAGTGGACATACGGCGGCGATCCCGAAAAGTCGCCGACGAAGGACGATGTGCTGGACAACATCACGTTGTACTGGCTGACGAACAGCGCGACCTCGTCAGCGCGGCTGTACTGGGAGAACGGCGGACGAAACGTGACAAGCGCAGCCGCGCAGAAGACCGCCGAGATTTCGCTGCCAGTGGCCATCACAGTGTTTCCGCAGGAAGTCTATCGAGTTCCCGAGACCTGGGCACGGCGCGCCTATCGCAACCTGATCTACTTCCACGAGGTCGACAAGGGCGGACACTTCGCGGCGTGGGAGCAGCCGGAGCTTTTCTCCGCCGAGCTGCGCGCCGCCTTCAGATCGCTTCGGAAGCAGCAATGATTGCGATTTTCTCTTCAACTGTTATGCCCATTCTCACTAACCAAGGAGGTTAAAATGAGCGTTGTTAAAGCCGCCGCAGTCCAACTGAGCCCCGTCCTCTATAGCCGCGAGGGAACGGTCGAGAAGGTCGTGCGGAAGATCCACGAGCTTGGCCGGCAGGGGGTGCGGTTTGCCACGTTCCCGGAGACAGTGGTGCCTTACTACCCGTACTTTTCGTTCGTCCAGTCCCCCTTGCAGAACATCGTCGGACCTGAGCAGCGGAAGCTGCTCGACCAGGCGGTGACTGTGCCGTCTCCTGCCACCGACGCCATCAGCGAAGCTGCCAGGCAGGCGGGCGTTGTTGTGTCCATCGGCGTCAACGAGCGTGACGGCGGAACCCTGTACAACACCCAGCTTCTCTTTGATGCCGACGGCGCTTTGATTCAGCGGCGCCGCAAGATCTCTCCTACCTATCACGAGCGCATGATCTGGGGCCAGGGCGACGGCTCGGGACTGCGCGCCGTCGACACCAAGGTCGGTCGCATTGGTCAGCTGGCATGCTGGGAGCACTACAACCCTCTGGCGCGGTACGCGATGATGGCTGACGGCGAGCAGATCCACTCTGCGATGTATCCGGGCTCTATCTTCGGCGACCTTTTTTCCGAGCAGACGGAAATCAACATCCGGCAGCATGCATTAGAATCTGCGTGCTTCGTCGTCTGCGCCACGGCCTGGCTGGATGCGGATCAGCAGGCGCAAATCATGAAGGACACTGGTTGCAACATCAGCCCGATCTCCGGCGGTTGTTTTACCGTGATCGTGGCGCCCGATGGAACCTTGCTGGGCGAGCCCATCCGCTCTGGTGAAGGCGTGGTCATCGCCGACCTCGACTTCGCGCTGATCGACAAGCGCAAGCAGATGATGGACTCGCGCGGTCACTACAGCCGGCCGGAATTGCTCAGTCTCCTGATCGACCGCACCCCCACCGCGTATGTTCACGAACGCGCCGCGCATCCCAGGTCGAGCGCTGAGCGGGGCTCGGAGGATCTGCGCGCCACGGGCGCCTAACCATAGAAATTGGAGGGAGAGAAATGTCAACGATAGAAGTCCAAGTCCGAAGATTTAGCGTTGTCTCGTCCAGACCATTCGAGGAGATCGTGAGAAGCCTCACGGCGACCATAGGCCATCCGGACATGAAGGCGTTCCACAGCGCGGTTGCCGCCGCAAGGACCGTCGCCGACCTGGAAGAGGTGGTGCACGGGGCGATCGGATCTTCGGATCTGATGGAGTTCGTCCGCTTTGACGCCGGCGAGGTCCTGCGTAAGGAACTAGGCGGGCAAGGGCCAAAGATCCTCCGCCTCGTCGTCGGCAATCCGCTCATCATGAAGGAAATGGCCAAAACTGTTCCCGATGCGGCGGCGTATGCGCCGGTCACGATCCTCGTCGACGAGCGCGCTGATGGAGTGCATCTGTCCTACGACTCGATGGCGAGCCTTATCGCTCCCTACGGGAATGAGGCGGCTCTCGTGGTCGCCAGGGATCTCGACGCGAAGATCGAGCGCCTGCTCGAGGCCGCCGCGCGGTGAGGCGAGGCGATCTAGGGTTTTAGAATGGGATCACTGCATTACGCATTGGTTCACACCGCTTATTTGAAGGAGGAATCATTATGAAACGCATCACTTTCTTGCTGGTTGCAGTTGTCACGCTGGTCGGCGGTGTCGCCCTCACGGCGCCCGCATCTCGACCAGCCGCGCAAGAAGCCGCCCCGATTTTCGCCACTAAAATTCCCCCCGGATACCGCGACTGGAGGTTGATCTCTGTGGCCCGCGAAGAAGGCAGCCTCGACGATATCCGCGCCATTCTAGGTAACGATAAAGCGATCAAGGCCTACCGCGAAGGGCAGCTCCCTTTCCCGGACGGCGCAATCATTGCCCGCATCGCCTGGAGTTATGACTCGTCGGAGGAAAACAACAAAGTCTTTGGCCGTCCCCAATCTTTCGTGGCCGGCGCTCCGAAGAATGGAGTTCAGTTTATGGTCAAGGACACAAAAAAATACGCCGCGACCGGCGGCTGGAGGTTCGCTCAATTCGACGACGGCAAACCCGCCGATGTGACCGTGCTCAACACTTGCTTTGCCTGCCACGCGAACATCAAAGAGCGCGACCTCGTCTTTACCCGTTACGCACATTGATGAAGGCGAACGGCGTTCGTTTGCCAACCAGGCGCCGGGCCTACACGTGCGGACCAGATCACCGGCCAATCCCGGAAATGCTGATGGTCTCAAGCGATTTGAGCGAGATCCGGTACGAATAGTGAAACCCAACCCTGCTCATAATCGGCCGCGCGGAATGATTCGAGGTGGAATAACGATGCGGCATAAGCGAAGCGCAATACCAAAGCGCGCGCCAAATTGGCTTTAAATCCAATAGGAGGCAAATGATGAAACAAAGCAGTCTAGCTAAACTGGCGATTGACGCCTACGGTGGTCTCGACCGCTGGCGCCAATTCAAGACCGTTTCGGCGCGCCTGTTGACCGGTGGCATCTTGTGGCCACTCAAGCGCCAACAGGGCGTTCTCGACGACGTCCACGTCCGCGTCGACCTGCGGAAAGCGCGGGCATCTCACTGGCCGTTCGGCGCGCCCAATCTGCGTACATCGTTTCAACCGCATCGAGTGGCAATAGAAACCACGGAAGGACAGACCGTTGAGGAGTTGCTCCATCCTCGCGACTCCTTCAGCGGCCATTCTGTCGATACTCCGTGGAATCGCCTGCAGCTTGCTTACTTCGCGGGATACGCCATGTGGACATACTTGAACACGCCATTCCTCTTTGCGTTGGACGGCGTTAAGACGGAGGATATGGAGCCGTGGCGGGAAAATGGCGAGACCTGGAGGCGCTTAAAGGTTACCTTCCCGCCGAACATCGCCAGCCACAGCGCCGTCCAGACCTTCTACTTCGATGCCGAAGGTCTACTTAAGCGGCACGACTACAACACGGAAGTATCGGGTGGGACTCCGGCCGCACACTACGTGTATCAACATGAAGAGTTCTCGGGGATCCTCGTACCGACCAAGCGAAGAGTGCTGCGTCGTCAGGCGGACGGAACATCCATTCCGGATCCTTTGATCGTCTCCATCGACCTGAGTGAGGTCGAGTTTAGCTAGCAGCAACTCGAAAGTGATCCACCGATTTGAGTAGGTACGGGCATGAAATCATTCCAGGATCTATTTGACCGGCAGAAGCTCCACTTCGCGAGGGGCGCGACGCGGAGGCCGCCTGAGCGCGCAGGAGTTCGTCGGGAAGAATGCGGCGACATTCACCACGTCGACAAAAGAGGCCTGAGTGTCTGCAGCAAACCGCAGTACCCCGATATGGGGATGTCCCAACATCCTTGAAAGTGGTAGCGAAAAACCATTCGATTTCGTGATGTATTGCTCGCTCCGAATATTCACAATCTGAAGTCGTAGGAGCGTTGAAAGAGCCGACCGGATCACTTCGGCCGGCACACTGATCACCAAGTTTCCACTTGAAAGACGAAGGAGGTCTATATGAAAGCGATACAAATCATTGTGTTAGCGGCGCTGAGCGTCGGAGGCGGTTTGGCGTTGCACGTGGCGCGGGCGCAGCAGCCTGGAATCAAGCGCACCGATCGTGCCACCGCGCCCGCGGCCGGGAGCGCGCACGACACGCCTCTCCGCGAAACCGTAACCGTCGCCGCGGACGAGCCGATCCCGAACCTGCCGGGGAAGCGCCTGGTCACCCACATCGTCGACTACCCCCCAGGGGCGAAATCGGCCGCGCACCATCACGCCTCTTCGGCTTTCATCTACGCCTACGTCCTCTCGGGCGAGATCCGGAGCCAGGTCGATGACGAGCCTGTCCGCGTCTACCGGCCCGGTGAAACGTGGTTAGAGAAGCCCGGCTCCCATCATCGGGTGAGCGAGAACGCCAGTGATACCAAGCCGGCGCGGCTGCTCGCCGTGCTCATCGTCGATGCGGCGGATAAGCAACTGGTGATCCCGGACCCGCAGTGAAAGGACTTTCGCCGCACGAACTCTCGACATCCGACACGAGGAGAAAGAAATGAGAAAATTCAGCAAGGACCCTGACGCCATCTCAAGGCTCTCGCCGGAACAGTATCGCGTAACGCAGCAAAACGGAACCGAGGCCCCCGGAAGTGGGGAATATCTGGATAACAAGGAACCGGGCATCTACGTCGATATTGTGTCCGGCGAGCCGCTGTTCGCTTCGTCCGACAAATTTGAATCGGGAAGCGGCTGGCCCAGCTTCACCAAGCCCATTGAACCCGCCAATATCAACGAACTCCGGGACACCTCGCACGGCATGACACGCACCGAGGCGCGCTCGGCGCACGGCGACAGCCATCTCGGGCACGTATTTCCCGACGGGCCGAGCGACCGCGGCGGATTGCGCTATTGCATCAACTCTGCCGCGCTGCTGTTCATCCATCGCGACGATATGGAGGCCGAGGGGTATGGGGCTTACCTGAATCAGGTGGAGGATTCCAATGACTGAGGAACGCGCCATTCTCGCCGGAGGCTGCTTCTGGGGCATGCAGGAACTCATCCGCCACTACGACGGCGTTCTGTCGACACGGGTCGGCTACACGGGCGGCGCCAGCTCCCACGCGACCTATCGGAATCATGACGGACATGCCGAAGCAGTCGAGATCATCTTTGATCCTGCCCGCGTCAGCTATCGACAGATCCTCGAGTTCTTCTTCCAGATTCACGACCCAAGCACGCGCAATCGGCAGGGCAACGACGTCGGGACCAGCTATCGATCCGCGATCTTCTACACCAGCGACGAGCAGAGGCGGATTGCCGAAGACACGATCGCCGACGTCGATGCTTCAGGCCTGTGGCCCGGCAAGGTCGTTACGGAAGTCGTTCCGGCAGGCGAGTTCTGGGAGGCCGAACCCGAGCATCAGGATTACCTCCAACGATATCCCGACGGCTACACCTGCCATTTCGTCCGGCCCAACTGGAGACTGCCGAGTGGCGCCGAACTCCAACAGGAGGTTCACAAATGAAGATTTTTGTTGCAGGGGGAACGGGAGCGATCGGTCGTCCGCTGATCGCGGAATTCCTTGCCAAAGGACACACTCTCGTTGCTCTGACGCGTTCTCCAGAAAAAGCTCAGGCTTTAGTGGAACAAGGCATAGAACCTGCGATCGCCGATGTATTTGATACCGATGCGGTCAAAGCGGTTGTCAGTCGCGCTCAGCCGGAAGTCGTGATTGAACAACTCACCGCCCTACCCAGAACCTACACCCGTGAGTCAATGAGCGCTGCCGCCGCCTTCAACAATCGCATCCGTTTAGAAGGGGGCGCCAATGTGCTGGCAGCCGCGCAAGCGGCGGGTGTGCGGCGTTACCTTAGGCAGTCGATTGCATTCTGGGCGGTTCCTGGTCCTGGATTGGCAGATGAAGAAACGCCTCTAGCATTCGATGCCTCGCCTGCGGTTGCGGCGGATGCCCGCATAGTAACTGAGCTTGAGCATCGCTTACTGGGAAATCCAAACATAGAAGGGATCGCCCTGCGTTATGGCTTCTTCTATGGACCCGAGACCTGGTTCCACCCCGATGGCGATGTTGCCCGACAGGTGCGACAGCAACAGTTTCCGATCGTCGGGAATGGCGAAGGCGTCTGGTCGTGGTTACACATTGAGGACGCGGCGATTGCTACCGTTGCAGCAGCAGAGCAAGGCAATCCTGGGATTTATCTGATTGCGAATGATCAGCCTTTAGCGGTGCGCGAATGGCTTCCTGCGTTCGCTCAATGGCTGAATGCTCCACCACCGCCGCAAGTATCGGTTGAGGATGCCCTGAAAGCGAGTGGCGCCGATGCGGTTTACTACGGGACTCAAATGCGAGGCGTCTCGAATGCTAAGGCAAAACGCGAACTGAATTTTCAGCCGCGGCCGTTGGAGTGGATCGTTGATCCCACCGTGGCTCATGCCGGTTAACAAGTTAACCCACATTCGTCATATGAAACCGGGCCGAGGCTCCGTGTCGGGAAAGCCGATCGAGGCGTCCGATGCCTGGCCGGGAGTCATGGCAGGAGAGCGTATGGATACGTCACATGAGAATCGTGAGCGGGCGTCAGACGCGCGCCTCCCACGCATTGTCATCGTCGGTGGAGGTTTCGGCGGCCTCTACGCCGCCCACGGGCTCGCACGGGCGCCGGTCACCGTCACGGTCGTTGACAAGCACAACTACCACCTCTTCCGGCCCATGCTCTACCAGGTCGCGACCGGTCTCCTCTCCTCGGACGAGGTCGCGGCGCCGATCCGCTCGATCCTGCGACGGCAGAAGAACGTGACGGTCCTCATGGCGGAGGTGGTTGGGGTCGACCAACGCGCCCGCGTCGTGTTCACGCGCGAGAACACGGTTGCGTATGACTATCTCGTTCTTGCGACCGGTATCGAGTACAACCACTTCGGTCACGAGGAGTGGAAAGCCTTCGCCCCAGGACTTGCTTCGGTGGACGACGCCGATCGGATCCGAGGCAAGATCCTCACGGCGTTTGAATCAGCCGAACAACTAGCGGCGAGCGGGAAGGCTGATCCTTCTATCCTTCACGAGCTCTTGACGTTCGTTCAGGTCGGCGGTGGCACGGCCGGCGTCGAGATGGCCGGCACGATGGCCGAGATGGCGCGGATGGCGCTGGCCGAAGACTTCCGCCATATCGATCCACGTTCGGCCCATATTCTCCTGTTCGAGGCAGCGCCTCGAATTTTGGCCACGTACCCAGAAAGACTCTCTGAGGAGGCCCGCCGCCACCTCGAGGGACTCGGGGTCGAAGTCCACACGAATGCGCAAGTCGAGCGAGTTGACGAACACGGTGTGATCGTCAACGGCGAGCGCGTCGCGAGCCGCACGGTACTGTGGACGGCGGGTGTCGTCGCCTCGCCTGCGGGCGGGTGGCTCGGCGTTGATGTCGACAGGGCCGGGCGTATCAAAGTGAACCCAGACTTGTCGGTTCCAGGTCACCCGAACGTGTTCGCCGTCGGCGACACGGCGGCTATTACCGCCCACACGCGAAACCTGTTCGGCATCAGGAGCGAGAGGCCGGAGCCTCTTCCGGGAGTCGCACAGGTCGCGATCCAAGGGGGAACGTATGTCGCGAGCCTCATCCGGCGCCGAGTCAACGGCAAGCGCTCCGCGAAGCCGTTCTGGTACTGGGACAAGGGAAATATGGCAATCGTTGGCCGGACGTTTGCCGTGGCGGACCTCAAGCACGTGCGCTTCTCAGGGTTAACTGCGTGGCTCCTGTGGTCAGGCATCCACATCTATTTTCTGATTGGGTTTGCGAATCGACTGTTGGTGACGCTGCAGTGGGCGATATCGTTTGTCACGAAGCGACGCGTGGTTCGGATTCTTCCACTCGCCCAAGCGAAAATGACTCATGCTGATCCGGGCCGTCAGACAGTCAGGTCCTCGGACGCCGGCTGAGGAATAAATCCAACGATCATCTGAAGTGCATCTCAAGATATTCGACTACCAAGAAAGGACCTACCAATGTCGGCAACTTCACTCAATGAAACTATCGCCAAACAAAAGCTGGAGCTACGTGACCCGCTGCGCCTGAGCTGGGCGCAAAGGATGGAAGCCGTGGGGCGGCATTCCATCCGATACGGCCTCGTCCTGGTTCTCTTGTGGATTGGCGGCATGAAATTTACGGCCTACGAGGCCGCGGGAATATCCGGCTTTGTCGCCAACAGTCCGCTGATGAGTTGGGCTTATTCGTTGTTCAGCATTCAAGGCTTCTCCGCTTTATTGGGCGTCACGGAAATCGTAATCGCCCTGCTCATCGCCGCTCGACCGCTCTCGGCTCGCGCCGCCCTGGTCGGCAGCGCGTCTGCCGTCGGCATGTTCTTGGCCACGTTGAGCTTTCTGCTCACGACCCCTGGCGTTTGGGAGGCGTCGGCCGGCGGATTCCCGGCGCTATCCGCAGTCCCCGGACAGTTCCTCGTCAAAGACGTGGTGTTGCTCGGCGCATCCTTGTGGATGTTCGGCGGAGATTGGCAAGTCCAAACAGCCAGTCGATCTCATCAGTAACAGGACAGAGGAACGCGAACGTGAATACAGCAACGAAAACCGTAATCATCACCGGCGCTGGCAGCGGCATTGGCTTCGCGGTGAAGTACAAGTAACAACCACCCACAAATCGAACATCAAATCCATCCTTCACATGGCGCAGGCGAAATCAAGAAAGGAGAGAGTTTCTATGGCGACAATCAAGCAAACGGAATGGTTGGCTCGGGAGGAGCCAAGTGGCGGAATTGCCAGGCACTGGATCAGTGGCCAGTGGCTTGATTCCGGTGACCACCTGGAGAGTATCAACCCGGCGACGGGCGAGGTGATAGGCAGCTATGCGAAGGGGGGCCGTAAGGAAGCCGAACTGGCCGTGAACGCGGCGCTGCGGGCATTCCGGGAGACAGACTGGAAAGACAATCGTTGGATGCGCGCCCGTGCGCTTAATGCGATGGCCGCGCGGTTCGAAGCACGCGCCGAGGACCTGGCTCAGCTTCTGGCTACTGAGGTCGGCAAGATCCTCCCGGACGCGCGGTTCGAAGTGTCCACCGTCCCATTCAATCTGCGTTTCAACGCCGCCCTGGCGTTGACGGAATACGGCCGCGCCGCCGAAGTGGGTGAGGGCAGCCTCTCGATAGTCATTCGCCAGCCGGCCGGTGTGGCGGGCATCTATGCGCCGTGGAACGCGCCCATCGCTTTGGGGATTCGCTCCCTGGCGCCGGCCCTTGCCGCTGGCTGCGCCGCCGCCGTTATCCTGCCGGAACAGACCGCGCAGGTGAATGCCTTGATCGGCGAGGTGATTTCAGATACCGACGACTTGCCCCCCGGTGTGGTCAATATCCTTACCGGCGAACGTGAGGCGGTCGAGTATCTCGTCGAAACGCCGGACGTGCCGGTGATCAGCTTCACCGGCAGCACCCGGACCGGGCGGGCGATCTCCGCCGCCGGCGCGGCCCGTCTCAAACGGTTCGGCCTGGAGCTAGGCGGCAAGACGCCGGTGGTGATCTTTGATGACGCCGACCTCGACGCCGCGGTGGCGAAGGTCACGGCGGGGCTGACCGTCTTCGCGGGCCAGTTCTGCATGACCGGCAGCCGCGCCATCGTCCAGCGAGGGATTGCGGATCGGTTCCGAACCGCGCTGGCGGAGCGACTGAAGAATGTCAGGGTTGGTCCGGCGTCCGATCCGCGCAGCGAGATGGGACCTCTCATCAACAAGCCGAATGTAGAGCGCGTGAACAAGATGGTCGAGGACGCCATCGCGGCCGGCGCGAAAATCATCGTGCGCGGCGGCCCCGCGACGGAAGGGCCTCTGGCGAAAGGCGCTTTTTACAGGCCAACCCTTCTCGAGGTGACGGATTCCAGTCTGCCGATCGTGCAGCAAGAAGTCTTCGGGCCGGTGCTGACGATGCAGGTCTTCGACACAGAAGCTGAAGCGGTTTCGCTGGCCAACGACAGCGAATACGGGTTGGCCGCCAGTGTGTGGTCGCGTGACGTGGACCGGCCACTGCGCGTGGCGCGCGTGCTGCAGGCCGGGACGGTCTGGATCAACGATTGGGCCAACATGCACGACGAGTTTGAAGAAGGCGGCTTCAAGCAGAGTGGGCGGGGTCGTCTGCGCGGGCAAGCGGGTTTGGATGACTTTCTTGAATGCAAACACATCGCCTTCACGCCAGGTACGATCAAGCGTTGAAGGCGCGCCCGGGTACGCCGGTTCGAATCCTTTCAGGCGCCGGTTTCACGCTCTACTGGCTCACCAGTAACCGGATATGGGGATGTCCCAATACACCTGAAAGTAGTAGTGAAAAACCATTCGATTTCGTGATGTGTTGCTTGCTCCGAAGGTTCATAGTCTGAAGTTGCAGGAGCGGTGAAAGAGCTGACGGTTAGTAGATAAAGAGGACACGAAAGTAGCAAGAAGTACTTTTCAACAATGGCTGAAAATTCATAGGAGGAGTTATGGAAACCACAAAAAACGCAAAAGTCGAACCGGTCGATATGAAACTCGAAGTCGTGGTGCTCGGCGTTTCCGACGTCGACCGCGCCAAGGCGTTTTACGAGAATCTCGGCTGGCGGCTCGACGCCGACTTCGACTTTGGCGACTTCCGCGGCGTGCAGATGACGCCGCACAACTCGCAAGCCTCGATCATCTTCGGCAAGGGAGTCACGTCGGCCAAGCCCGGCTCGGCGGACAGCCTGGTCCTTGCCGTGGACGACATCGACGCCGCCCGCGACGACTTGATCGCCCGCGGCGTCGCCGTGAGCGAGGTCTTCCACTACGCCGGCGGCCCCTTCAACAACGCCGTGGAGAACCCGCGCGTCGGCGGGCGCGACCCGCAAGGTCGCTCCTACTTCTCGTTCGCATCGTTCGAGGATCCGGACGGGAACGGCTGGCTGCTCCAGGAGATCACGACGCGGCTTCCCGGCCGCGAGTGGAAGTCGACGCGGGCAAGAGCCGTGGGCGCCGCAACCCTTGCAGCGTTCCTCCGCGAGACGGCGGAGCAGCACGACCGCTATGAGAAGACGCACGCCGAGCATCACTGGTGGGACTGGTACGCGCCTTACCTTAGCGAGCGTCAGCAGGGGAGCAGTCCGGAGGAGGCCGCCGCCGCCGCCGCCCGCTACATGGATGAGGTCCTTCATGTTCTTCCCCGATAACGCCGTTCGAGTGGCCGCGCTCCCCGAGTACGTCGACCGCTCCAGTGAGTGACCGTCTTCTACAGCGACCGCCGGAGGAAACCATGACCGCAACCACGGTCCCTCCGACCGTCCACGAACCCAGCTCCTCGGGCAGCCCGTCGTCGTGACCGGCGGCAACTCCGGAATCGGGCTCGAGACGACCTGACGGGCACGCGCCGAGGGCGTTTCATTCAACAGCAGAACGTGAGGTGATGAGATGCAGACCCGTTTGGACTACGGCAAGGCCGCGCCGGGCTCGGTGCAGGCAATGTACAAACTACAGAAGTACGTGGACGAGTCGGGGCTGGAGCACTCGCTGCTCGAACTCGTCAAGACGCGCGTCTCGCAGATGAACGGCTGCGCCTTCTGCATAGACATGCATACGAAGGACGCGCGCGCCGCGGGCGAGACCGAGCAGCGGCTCTACGGCCTGAGCGCGTGGCGCGAGGCGCCTTACTACTCCGAGCGCGAGCGAGCCGCGCTGGCCTGGGCGGAGGTAGTTACGCTGATCTCCCAGACCCACGCGTCGGACGAAGAGTACGAGGCCGCCCGCGCGCAGTTCGGCGAGGAGGAGTTAGTCAAGCTGACGATGGCCGTCATCGCCATCAACGGCTGGAACCGCCTCGCCATCGCCTTCCGGCCGGAGGTCGGGAAGTACCAGCCGCGCGGGAAGGCGGAGTAGTCGGGGCCGCCTTTCAAGCCGGGCCGTTAGGAGGCCATCGGATGAACAGGCAGGCACGAATCCTCGGCATCTCCGGGAGCCGGCGATAGCACACAGCGAGGAATCTTTCATGACGGATCAGATACAGCTCGTGCTCCAGGGAGCTGAGTGCGGTCGGGCTCTGCTCGATGCCACCGATGCGGTCCTGTTGTTGATCGACCACCAAGCGGGGCTGTTCCAGAAGGTGACGGGACTGCTTGCGGAGCTGCCCGGCTGGTTGCAAGCAGCCGGCTGGGGAGCCATGTCTGCATCCGGCCTGCTGATCGGGGCCTTGAGTGGCTACTACATGCCGCTTCAGCACACCACCATCGCCCGCGCGATGACGTTCGCAGCCGGCGTACTCCTGGCTGTGGTGGCGGTGGACTTGGTGATCAACGCGCGTGGCGCGGCAAGCCTGCGCTGGATGGTCACGGGTATGCTGTGTGGCGCGGCGGTATTCAGTTCCGTAAACTGGTTACTCTCCCGGCGCGGGGCACAGCATCGAAAACGCTGCGGCGAATGCATGAAGCAGCCGGAAGAAGAGCGGCAGCCTGGTAGCGGACTAGCCATCGCGGCCGGCACGTTCCTCGACGGCGTTCCCGAGGGGGTGGTGTTGGGGTTGAGCGTGCTGCACCACGGCGCGCCCGGCTTGGGGACGGTCGCGGCGTTCTTCCTGGGGAACATCCCGGAAGCCCTATCGAGCAGCGCCGGAATGCGGCGGGCGGGACGGTCCGCGCGCTACGTGTTTGGCGTGTGGATTGGAATCGCCTTGATGATCGGCCCCGCAGCGGCGGTTGCCGGGCTTGTGCTCCGAGGCGCCGGGCCGGCGGTCCGGGGAACGGCCGAGGCGTTCGCAGCGGGCGCGATCCTGGCGCTGGTTTCGGAAACGATGATCCCGGAGGCGTTCCACGGCTCGCCGCAGTTCAACGGCCTGCTGCTGGTCGTTGGTTTTGTGGCCTTACTGATCCTGCTGGTACTCAGCCACTGAAGTCACTGCCGAAGGACCAAGTCATGCCCGGCAGGTTAAGCAAGTCCCCGGACTGATGACGGTTTTCTCGAACGGAGACAGCGCCGGTTTTCTTTTTAGGGAGATACTTATGGCTGAATTTATTTCACGCGGTTTCAAAGGACGAGCGAGGGAAACCGATGGAGCGCTCAAAGAACGGATTCCGCCCGGCCAATATGAAACGAAGGATTTTCCGGTGTTGTCCGCCGGACCGACTCCGCGAACGCCGCTCGAGCGGTGGGACTTTTCGATTTACGGAGGGATCGCCGAAGAGTTGAAATGGACCTGGGACGAATTCCAGAAACTGCAGCGCGAAACCGTGATGGTCGATATTCACTGCGTCACCAAGTGGTCGAAACTTGACACGGTTTGGACGGGCGTTTCAGTTGACACCCTGCTCGCGGGCATCGACCTCGACGCGCAACCGGTCCGTTACCTCATCGCTTTTTGCGACGGCGGGTACACGACGAATTTGCCGCTCGCTGACGTCCGCGATGGTAAAGCCTGGATTGCTTACGAATATGACGGCAAGCCGCTCACGCCGGAACACGGCGGTCCGGCGCGTTTGCTCGTACCGCACCTCTACTTTTGGAAAAGCGCGAAATGGGTGCGCGGCTTTAAATTACTCAGTGAAGACCGCCCGGGGTTCTGGGAGTCGGTCGGTTATCACAACTACGGCGACCCTTGGAAAGAGCAGCGATACGCAGGAGATTAAGAGGTACGATGCAGCGGCTCAATTGGCAACTCGGGACGGTCGTCGAAATTCGACAGGAAACCCCGTCGGTGAAGAGTCTGATTCTCGATGTGCCGGGTTGGATTCGCCACGCGGCGGGGCAGCGCGTTGACGTGCGCCTGACGGCTGAAGACGGTTATCAAACGCAACGCAGTTATTCAATCGCCTCGCCGCCGGAAGATACATATCTCATGTTAACGGTCGAGCGCATCGAGGGCGGCGAGGTGTCGCCGTATTTAACCGACGAATTGCGTGTCGGCGACCGGATTGAGCTACGCGGACCAATCGGCGGTTATTTTGTCTGGGACGCAAACGACGAGCGGAACAACAACTCACCGCTTTTTCTAATCGCGGGAGGAAGCGGGATCGTGCCGCTGATGGCGATGATCCGCCATCGGGCTAATTCGGCTCAGACAGTTCCCACCAAACTCCTTTACTCGTCGAGCTCCTATGAAGACATAATTTACCGCGACGAGCTTGGCCGTATCTCCGCGAAAGACCCGTCGCTCCGCGTCATTCACACTTTAACCAGACGGCGGCCGGAAAATTGGACGGGTTATGGGCGCAGGATTGACCGGGCAATGCTGGCGGAAATTGCCTGGCAGCCGGCGGAAAACCAGCTGGCTTTCGTTTGCGGTCCGACCGCGCTTGTTGAGACGGTCGCCACATATTTACAGGAACTGGGCTACGGGCCGGGACGGATCAAGACAGAACGCTTCGGCCCAACTGGAGGCTGAGAATTATGGATGATAACGATTTGAGATTGGATGGCGACGCGGCGGGCGGATTGCTCAATGAAGTTTTCCCATTTGAAATGACGGCGGCCGCAACGACCTACTCGGGTTGCGGCGCAATCAAGCCCGTCGGCGAACTGATTCTTTACGGGCACGGTATGGGCGCAATCCTGGGCTGCGCCGGCTGCGACGTGGCGCTGATTCAGATTACTCGAATTCGCCGATACTACCGGCTCGATCTGAGCGGCATAAGCCGTCTGCAAATTGGCGCAGATATTCAATAAAAGGCGAGCCTTTTATAAGAGTTATATGTAAAGCAAAAGCAATTAATGAACGCATGGGAGGTAAAAATATGGCAAATCCCATTCTGGTCACCGGCGCGGCGGGCCGCGTCGGCGCGGTAGGGCGCACGGTCACCGAACTGCTGTTGGAGCAAGGCAAGGCGGTGCGTGCGATGGTGCGAAATGAAGACGAACGCGCGCAGGCGTTGCGCAACATGGGGGCGGAGGTCGTGGTCGGCAATCTGCTCGATCTCGATTCGATGCATAGGGCGATTGCCGGTTGCGAGGCGATGTACTTCGGCATGTCGGTTTCGGACGCCTATCTGGCCGCGACGGTCAATGCGGCGGCGGCGGCGAAGCATCACGGCGTGAAGGCGTTCATCAACATGTCGCAGATGACGCTCGCACAGATGAGCATTACCGAAACCACCGCGAGCCCGCAGCACAAGCTGCACTGGCTCGCCGAGCAGGCGCTGAACTGGTCCGGTCTGCCGGTCGTGCATGTGCGGCCGACAGTACTTCTCGAAGGCTTCTTCCTGATTTTCACTGCGGATTCGGTCAGGGAATCAAATCAGATCAGGCTGCCGTTCGGCGATGGCAAGACTTCGCCGGTCGCAGTGGAAGACGTTGCGCGTGTGCTCGCCGCGCTGCTCATCAACCCGCAGTCGCACATCGGCAAAACCTATCACCTGACCGGCCCGCAGTCCGAGAACATGCATTTCTACGCGCAGGAGTATTCGAAGGCGCTCGGCCGCACGATCACCTTCGAGGACATTCCGGTCGAGCCGTGGCGGGACGGGCTGCTCGAGCGCGGCTTGCCGGTTCACTTGGTGAACCACCTCGCGACAATGGCCGATCTGCACCGCGCTGGACGCTACGACCGGATGTCGGACGACGTGCTAAGGCTAACAGGGCAAGGGCCGCTGAGCGTGCAAGAGTTCGTCAGGAAGAATGCGCCGACATTCACCGCGTCAGCAAAAGAGGATTGAGTGTCTGCGGACGCCGTTGCCCCGGATGGTTGCGCGCACAACGGCGTCTCACGCCGGTGAATAGGAGGAAAAAACATGGCAAATCTGAAATTTGACAAAGAGGTCACTGCGCTTCTCGTCATCGATCCGTACAACGATTTCATTTCCGTGAGAGGCAAAGTATGGGATCGCTTAAGGAAGGTGGCCGAAGCAAATGGTTGTGTGCCTAATATGTTGCAAGTCCTGAATGCTGCGCGGAAGGCGGAGCTTCGCGTCTTCTATGCGCTGCATCGTCGATACAGTCCAGGCGACTACGAGACCTGGAAGTACATCGCGCCCGTCCAGAAGGCAACATGGTCGCGCAAGACCTTCGAATACGGGACGTGGGGTGGTGAGATCCGCACTGAGTTCATACCTCAACCGGGCGACATCGTGGCGCTCGAGCATTAGTGTTCCAGCGGATTTGCTAACACGGATCTGGATTTGCATCTCAAAAAGCATGGCGTCTACCGGCTCATCGTCATCGGGCTCATAGCACATACGTGTGTGGAGGCGACAGCTCGCTACGCCGCTGAGCTTGGCTACGAGGTCACGATGGTAAAAGACGCGACCGCGGATTACTCTGATGACGAGATGCGCGCCGCTCTCGACATCAATATTCCAAATTACGCCAATGCCATTGTGACCACAGAAGAAGACGTCGACTCAATCGCTTCTCTCTAGGCTGGCGCGGCAGAAGTCTCTAAGGACCTCACCAAACGGAAGCGTGAAAGACGAGGCGCTGGATGATATCGCGCTCTACAGGCTCACCGGTACCACTATATGGGAATGTCCCAATACCCTTGAAAGTGGTAGCAAAAAAACATTCGATTTCGTGGTGTTTTTCCTGCTCCGAAAGTTCATAGTCTGAAGTCGCAGGGGCGGTGAAAGAGCCGACAGTTAGTAGATAAACGGGCGCGAGGTTAGCTACGAGCGCTTTTCAACAATGGCTGGAAATTCATGGGAGGAGTTATGGCAACGACAAAAATCGCAGAAGACCAAACCAAACAATCTCGTCCAGGCGACTCTGGACCTGCTGATCCTGAAAACTATCGCCAGGGAGTCAAACCGGTCGACATGAAGATCGAAGTCGTGGTGCTCGGCGTTTCCGACGTCGACCGCGCGAAGGCGTTCTACGGGAATCTCGGCTGGCGGCTCGACGCCGACTTCGACTTTGGCGACTTCCGCGTCGTGCAGTTGACGCCGCACAACTCGGACGCCTCGATCATCTTCGGCAAGGGAGTCACGTCGGCCAAGCCCGGCTCGGCGGACAACCTGGTTCTCGCCGTGGACGACGTCGACGCCGCCCGCGAGGACTTGATCGCCCGCGGCGTTGCCGTGAGCGAGGTCTTTCACTACGCCGGCGGCCCCTTCAACAACGCCGTGGAGAACCCACGTGTCGTCGGGCGCGACCCACAAGGTCGTTCCTACTTCTCGTTTGCCTCGTTCGAGGACCCGGACGGGAACGGCTGGCTGCTCCAGGAGATCCCGACGCGGCTTCTCGGCCGCGAATGGAATTTGACGGGAGCGGGAAATCTGGACGTCGCAACTCTTGCAGCGCTCCTCCGCGAGACGGAAGAGCGCCACGGCCACTACGAGAAGATGCACGCCAAGCACCACTGGTCGGACTGGTACGCGCCCTACCTGAGCGCGCGTCAGAACGGCGGCAGTCCGGTGGAGGCGGCAGCGGCAGCCGACCGCTACATGAAGGAGCGCCCACGACAACCGAACAAAAGCCGTTGAAATCAGGGTTTGGAGCAAAGACCACCGCCAGGGAAGTTCTTGCGGGGCGTGACCTGACGGGGAAGATCGCCATCGTGACTGGTGGGTACTCCGGCGTGGGTCCGGAGACAACCCGCACTCTGGCGGAGGCGGGCGCGACGGTAGTTGTGGCTGCGCGAACGCTAGAGAAAGCTCGTACTGCGCTTGCCGGCATCCCCCGAGTGGAGTTGGAGACACTGGAGTTGATTGCCCCGCTTCAATCGACGCGTTTGCCGATAGGTTTCTGGATTCCGGACGGCCGCTGGATATTCTCATCAATAACGCTGGCATCATGGCGCCGCCGCTTCGGCGCGGCGCGCGCGGCTACGAATCCCCGTTCGCCACTAATCATCTAGGGCGCTTCCAGTTGACGGCTGGGCTCTGGCCGGCCTTGAAACGCGCGGGGAGTGCGCGGGTCGTCTCGGTCTTTTCCACCGGTATCAGCTTCGGAGGCGTCAATTTTGACGACCCAAATTTTGAACGGCGGGGATACGACAATTGGAAGGCCTACGGGCAGTCCAAGACGGCCAACGCGCTATTCGCCGTCGCGTTGGACGAGCGCGGTCAGGCGCATGGCATCCGCGCCTTCTCTGTATACCCCGGCGGAATCTATACCGATTTAGCAAGTCACCTGTCGGCTGAAGAACTCGCCTTCGACGGAGAGTTAAAGACCCCCGAACAGGGGGCGGCGACGAGCGTTCGGTGCGCGACGAGTCCTCAGTTGGAGGGGAAAGGCGGGGTTTAATGCATGGACGTCGACATCGCCGAGCTCATTTCGGATTTCACACCACAGCGGCTGGGCCAACAACCGACGAGAGTACTCCCCTGGGCTATTGATCCCCACCTGGCGGAGCAACTGTGGAATCTTAGCGAGAAGATGACCGGCGTTAAGTTCAGCGACTGACCTCGCGCATCCTCAAGCGGCCTTCTCACCGGTAGCAAGAGGCGCTTTTCAACAATGGCTAGAAATTCATAGGAGGTTTTATGGCAACGATAAAAGTCGCAACAGCGCCAATGATGGTAGCGCAGATTCCTAATCCGGGAGCAGATTTCCAAATCGTCGAACGCGAGATCCCTAACCCCGGCGCAGGACACGTTCGCATCAAGGTACAGGCCTGTGGCGTCTGCCACAGCGACGCGCTCACGAAAGACGGCTCGTGGCCCGGGATTCAGTATCCCCGCGTTCCAGGACACGAAGTCGTGGGCATCATTGATGAAGTGGGGGCTGGTGTTTCCGAGTGGAAAATGGGACAGCGCGTTGGTATTGGCTGGCACAGCGGCTACGACGGCACATGTGTCGCGTGCAGGCGCGGAGATTTTATTAATTGCTGGGATATGAAAATTCCGGGCATCAGCTATGACGGCGGATACCAACAATTCATGGTAGCTCCAGTGGAGGCGCTGGCGGCAATACTGGATAGCCTAAACGATACAGAGGCAGCGCCGTTGCTCTGCGCCGGAATTACCACCTTCAACGCGTTGCGGCGCAACGGCGCGTTCCCCGGTGACCTTGTTGCGGTGCAGGGTATCGGTGGTCTGGGGCACCTCGGAATCCAAATCGCAGACAAGTTTGGTTATAAGGTCGCGGCTATCGGGCGCGGACCCGAAAACGCGGCGCTCGCCAAGATACTCGGAGCGGATGTGTATATAGACAGCAGAGCGACAAACGCAGCAGAGGAATTGCAAAAACTGGGCGGAGCACGGGTGATTCTAGCGACGGCCCCGAGCTCAAAAGCGATGTCCGAGCTGATTGACGGCCTGGGGCCGAACGGCAAGCTCATGGTCATAAGCGCCGATTTTGATCCTATTGAGGTCACACCAATACAACTCATCAGCGGATGTCGAACGATCCAAGGCTGGGCTTCGGGAACACCAATCGATTCCGAGGACACACTGCGCTTCGCCGAACTAACCGGCGTGCGCCCCATGATTGAAACCTACCCGCTCGAAAAAGCGGCGGAGGCTTACGCGCACATGCTGAGCGGCGACGCGCAGTTCCGCGTCGTACTGACGATGTGAAGCCTATCGGTGGAATGCGCCGAATGCTCAAGTTCACGTTCTTGACGTCATTCATTTCGTATTGGACACGGCCGCAGTTGAGGTCGCCGCCTCGGTTCGAGGCTCTGTCGATTCATTACGTTGAGGTTTGTCATGTTCCAGCAAGAAAGGTGGGTTTCATATGCGATCTGACATTGTTCCAGGCACTGTCTTCCTCGACTATGAGCTTTCCGACCATGCCGGAAAACGCCGGAAGCTCTCCGAACTGCAAGGACAAGATCCGATGATTCTTGTCCTCAGCCGCGGCGCCTACTGCCCCAAGGACCGGCGGCGACATGAAGGGCTTGTTCAACTCCACCGTGAGCTCGAGGTGGGCTATTGCCGGCTGCTCACGGTCAGCACAGACAACATCACAGTGACGAATGAATATGCAGCGGAGTCGAGGCCCACTGGCCTTTCCTCTCCGACGCGGGACGCAAAATCCAAAAAGATCTCGACATTGCTGAGTACACCGATCCTGGCCACAATCCCATGATTCCGCACACGATTGTTCTTGAGCCTGGCCTTGTCATCTACAAAATATACAACGGCTACTGGTTCTTCGGCCACCCGACGGTTGAAGAACTCCGCCAGGACCTGCGCGCCGTCACCAGGAAGTGTCAGCCGGACTGGGACATCACAACGCCAGAACTCAAAGAAGAGTGGCGGCAAGGCCGCAAGAAACTCTTTTACCCGTATGGCAAAACGTACGCCCAAACTTTAGTCGAGCAGGATTAGAAGATGAGTTGTCACAAGCTCTTTTGTTGACGTGAACAATCAAGGAAGAGGATAAGAAGAATGTCCGACGAAATCAGTCAAGATCGGCGCCGGTTTATCGGCGCCGTGGCAGCGACCATCGCCGCAGCTCAACTTGGGATGACGGGTTCGGCGCAAGCGCAATCCAGAAAGACAACCCCGGCAGATCTGCCCATAATCAAGCCGGGGACGAACACGTCGTTTGGAGCGCTGAAGCAGATCGACGCCGGCGTCCTGAACGTTGGCTACGCTGAAGCCGGCCCTGCTAACGGCCCTGCGATAATTCTTCTGCACGGATGGCCTTACGACATTCACAGCTATGTCGATGTCGCCCCTTTGTTGGCGTCGGCGGGCTACAGAGTGATCGTCCCTTATCTGCGCGGCTATGGGGCGACACGCTTTCTTTCAAGTGAAACTTTACGGAATGGCCAGCAATCGGCGCTTGCAGTCGACATAATCGCGCTGATGGACACTTTGAAGATAGGGAAGGCGATCATCGGCGGTTTTGATTGGGGGGCGCGGACAGCCAACATCATGACAGCGCTTTGGCCCGAACGCTGCAAGGCGCTCGTCTCCGTGAGCGGCTATCTGATCGGCAACCCTGAATCCAATAAGATGCCGTTGCCGCCAAAGGCCGAACTCGAATGGTGGTACCAATTTTATTTTGCGACGGAACGCGGCCGCGCAGGCTACGAAAAATACCGTCATGATTTCAACAAGCTCATTTGGCAGCTCGCTTCGCCAAAATGGAACTTCGATGATGCGACGTTCGATCGCAGCGCGGCGTCCTTCGATAACCCGGATCATGTCAGTATCGTCATCTATAATTACCGCTGGCGGATCGGCCTGGCTGAAGGCGAGTCGAAGTATGACGACCTTGAAAAGCGGCTTGCCGAAGGCCCAGCCATCACCATGCCCACCATCACCCATGAAGGTGACGCCAATGGGGCGCCACACCCGGACGCCAGTTCCTACGCCAAAAAATTCTCGGGCAAATACGCTCATCGGATCATCAAGGGTGGCGTCGGTCACAACCCGCCTCAAGAAGCTCCGCAGGCGTTTGTCAAAGCTGTCATCGATGTCGACGGCTTTTGATCGGGGTTAGCCTGCGTGGGCCGCGCAGACTGAAGGATGTTTCGCATTTCCGTTCCCCGGCGCCAACATCCCGTCAGAACCGCGAAATTATCCATTGGTGTCCATAGTGTCGATAGCCAGCGCCTAATGCGCTCACCTTACTCCGTCAAACCGGCTGCCTCAACGCATTTTCCATACCCTCGTTGCAAATGTCGCAGCCCGCGCCGAATCCATCCCAAATACGGAAATGACAATCCTTCAGCTGCCTTTCGCGCCGCCGCCCCGTGCCCCCTGAAAATTTAGGCGGACGGCAGCCCCCGCATATCGATAGTTCGATGGGACCAAAGGGGGTTCCAAATGCTTCGAGGGGAAAGAACTACTGGCAAGGATGCGGCGACAGGGCGCCAGGTGCTGTCAGCCGGATGCCTGATGAACGCGATCGTTGCGGAGATCGAAGCCGAAGTGAGGAAGGAGGAGCAATCATGGACTTACAGACCATAGCGGATGCGAACAATAAACAGAATGGCTTCCGGCGCGCGATTGTTCTTCGGATGACGCGCCGGTGAATGAAACTGTCGAGCTTTCAGTAGACAGCAAGCTCGAACTTATGGGGTCGGTCGAGTCGCTTGCCAAAAGCGTTAGCGCGAAGATGGGATTTGATGAAGACGACGCAGGCTGGATTGAACTGGCGGCGCGTGAGGCGGTCGTCAACGCGATCAAGCATGGCAATCATTATTTAGCCGACAAGCGGGTTGACGTTCAATTTCTCGTCGGGCAGGACGTCATGACCATTTATGTAAGGGACCGCGGCGAAGGGTTCGACCCGACACGCCTGCTTGACCCGCTCGATCCGGAGAGCCTGCTCAACACGACAGGCCGGGGAATCTTGTGGATGCGCACACCCATGGACGAGGTTGAGTATTCCGCCCATCCCGAGGGTGGCTGTGTCGTGCGAATGAGGAAGGATAGGAGCTCATCCAAGAAACAAATTTAGTTACTTGAGGAGTGATTATGGGGGCCGTAAAGATCACCGGGAATTTGGCCGAGATCGAAGGGCAGTGATTCCCAAATACCAGGATAGTGGTATTCCCAGATGAGACTAGAGTAGTAGCCTAAAAATACTCGATCCCGTGATGCGCCCATCGCTTCAATCCTGCATAGTGCCTCAATGATCGCGCTGCTCTCGCCACTTGACGCTTATTTCGCGGCGCGAGCGATTGCGAGGCAGGTATGAACTCGCACTTAGAACGCTAGGGGTAAAAAGTGCGCTTAATTATCGTTTGTGACCAATTGCCAGCTACGCGACGACTTTGCGGCGAATTGTCGAATTTTCCCGCCGAGATTCTCTGCGTGGCCAATCAAGTGGAATTGAAGACTGCTTGTGAATCGCTGTTCGAACTGGCGCTGATCGATGTCGCGTCGGCTGATCTGGTCGAATACTTCAGCACGATTCGCGAGAGTCCGTATGGCGCCGATTGTCCAGTATTAGTCGCTTCGGAACGGTTGTCGAGTGGAACAGGGCTGGCTGGGATGCTTCCCAAATTCCGGGCAATGCCATGCGTATACGACGATTTAGTGAAGCTTGCGCGCTGGCTGATTACAGGAGGACAAGGGGAAGAACGGCGGCGTAATCTCCGCCCGCTGTAACGCGAGGCTGAAGAAGAAAAAACAGAAACGCAAGAGGAGTTTGGCGCTAAAGTTTAGCCATTTAAGGAGTGATTATGGAAACCGCATCAATCAACGGAAATTTGGCCGAGATCGAAGGGCGGAGCGAGATAGAGCAAAAGCCCACGGTTGACCTCAGGCTGTGCCGGGTCTGTTTGGCCGAGTTGCGTGATCACGACAAGTTCTGCCGCCACTGCGGCGCGCGGCAGACCGGCGTCATTGCGCCGCCGGCGAACACGGCGCCGTCGGCCTACGTCACGTCGCGCCTCCAGGCCGACACGTTCAACAGCATGTCCGCCTCGCTGCTGAACGCGATCGCGGCTGGCGCGCAGGCAGGTACGGCGCGGCTCGACAGCCCGTGCGTCAGGCGCGCGGTATCGATCCTGATCGTCATACCGCTCTGGATGATGATCATGATGCTCTCGCCTATAGACGCTTACGCGACCGCAAAAGCCATCGCCGGCCAACACTAGTCCCCACAAAGAAATATTGGGACGAATAGCTCTGGTTGAAACTCGCTGATTACCTGAAAGTCAACGTCGCGCGCTCCATTGCACGCCCGACTTCGGCGCTGAGGCTAACTTCAAAACGGCTTCGATCTGGTCACAGTGCTTGTGCTCATGTTCTGCAATTCGGCAAGCATAACTGAAGACCGTCTGTTCACGTCCTTTCGTTATTGTCGTAAATGTCGCCGTGCGCGACCAATCCTTTATCTCCAGGCCTTTTAACATCCTCAGAAGTTCACGGCGCTGATTGGTAAAAGCCTTCAGCGATCCTCGGAATTCCAGTTCGAGATAATCCGTCTTTCGAATCCAGCTTCACGGGGAAATGTATCGCAATTTGGGATGATCCAGAGTGATCATTTCCACAATGCTCTTCCCCAAACGTCGGCACAGGCGCGCAGGTGAGCCAAGATGTCATTCGCCGACCAGGAGTCTGGGTGAGGCCTGAAATGCAATTCACTGATTTCTAAGCCCCGACTCAATGATGCGATTCGCCGCGGCGTGGCGGCAAGCAATCTGAGAACACTCTGGGTCTCGGCCCGTAAAACTTTCATTCAGTGAAGCTTCGCCTATAAGGGGCGAAGAGTGGATTCGCCCCGTCGAGAGAACGCTGGCTGCGGCCAAATATAAAGGCTGATTTTATGCGATAAAGAACATGACCGGCAAGATATCCCTAGTTTCTCCATTCGGTCCTCTTTGTGAGCCATAGGGTTTGGCTGCGGGTAATAAAGCGAGCCTTGCCCAGCGAAGCGCCGGCACGCTCGATCTTTAAACTCGAATCACAAGGGGAAATACCAAATGTTTTCACTAATCGAGAGAACTCGTCGTTCAAATCACAGCATTTTCCTTCCGCAAAATTACGGATCGCCTTTCAATGACATGGCGGAGCACATCTCAGGCCTCGGCCTGGCGCGAATCGACTTCGAGCGTTGCGCGGTCGCCGGAGAGGTGATTTATTCGGTCGAGGGCGATTCGACTCCGACCAGCCAACAGGAGGAAGAATCCCGCATCGCGACTCTGGCCTATGCGCTCAAGAAATTGGGCAATCCGGAAGACGCCGCCGAATTCATGCGCTGCCTCAATGCGATCTGTGAAGAGGGCGACGCCCGTTATCGGCAGGTCGCGGCTTCTTATTATTACGGCGAAATCGCCGAGCGCGGCGCGGGTCCCGTACTCAAGGAGATGGCGCTCATCGCCATGCATCTCGCCAGTCTCAATCCGGTCGCGGAAGAAGTAGAGGGCGACTCCGAAGCGGTCTATGCGCTGTTCTCGGAATCGAAGCCGCGTTCGCTCTTCGATCGAGAGGTGGCCGCAGTTAATCGGATGATCCGCGGTCGCCGGAAGAGCGCGGGCTTTGTCCATGACGAATGGGCGGAGTGGTTGAATGACCTCGATGCGAACGGCGCGACCATCGATGAACTTGATGATGCGTTCGCGCACGTCGAAGCCTTGGATCAATACGACGAGGGAGGCGCGATCGTCCGTATGTCAGCGCATGAGCGCACTTTCGCTTGTGGCCACGTGGATCATGAGTTTACTGCCGATGATCTGCCGGAACAGGCGCGCTTTCTCGCCGGCGACTTGCTCCGCGCTTATGCCTCCGGGGTCGAAATGGAGGAGATCTGGAACGAGGTCACCGCGCATCTCGACGTTCTCTTTCCTGTAACAGGGAGGACCGCGGAGGGCGGCAGATTCTTCTCCCGGGCCAATCTAGAACTTCAACGCCTTACCCGCGACGCGCTTGAAGGAATCCTCGAAGACTGCTTCGGCGATTACCACCTGACCGCGATGCGCAATAACCATTCGTACCGCCGGTTTTACTCACGGATTCGCCGCGCGACTGATACGAAGGCGATCGGCGAGCTGATGAAGCAGGCGTACGAGGCTCGCCAGGACGGCGAGATGTCCGTCAAGCATTTCATCACTCTCAATACTGCCGCAGATAATCAGCGTGAGCGATTGTTATTGGCGCCGCTCTCGGCGACGGCTTATCGGCTCATCGAGGAAATTGTCCGGGCGTCGGAGAAGAAATTGGCGTATCTAAGCTGGGCGATGTATGGCGAGAACGTTCCCTCACATCCCATCCATACACTTAGCTCGTGTGAACAAACACGCGTTTGGGAAGTCATGACGGCTCGTAAAGCGGCGATTCTTCTTCCACGGATCTACGCCAGGTTGCTGACAACCTGCGGGCAGGCTCTGCCGGTCGACTGGTTTATCCTTCCCACGGTGTTCAAAGAATTCCTCGAATTGCCGCGCCTGCGCAAAGCGTTAAGCGTGGTTCGGAACAAACGACGGGCCTCTGTTCGAAAGTCTTCCTCGGCGCCAAAGCCTGGCTCTCCTATGCGCGGAGCCTCGGCCCTGAAAAGAGGCGCTGTCGCTTCAAGATGATTCGCGCCGAGGGAGATCATTTGTTTGGTCTCCCTCGGCCTTTGTATTTTTCCTGCCAGTGAAGAAAGCTGCATCATGACTGATTCAAGTTATTTGACCCAAGGCAATTAATGTCGTATTTTTGCAGGTCTGGCAGGTCGTATTTTTGCGGGCTAAATAATTGGTTTTATTATGAATAAATACGAAACTCTCAGGTATAAGATCTCTGCAAGGATTGCCAGGAAGAAGGACATCGTTTTCCTGCGGGAGGATTTTGCCGACCTGGGAGGATACGATCAAGTTGGGCGAATTCTTAAAAATCTCGTCCGCGCGGGGAAGATCATCAAGATCGGGTATGGTCTTTATGCCAAAGCCAAAAAATCCTCCATTACCGGCGAGGTCATTCCTGTAGCTCCATTGCCGACATTGGCCATGGCCGCGCTGGAACGCCTAGGCGTTGAAGTCGCGCCATCTGCGTTGGAAAGAGACTACAATGTAGGCAAAACAACACAGGTTCCTACGGGTCGCATGATCGCTATCAAGGGACGTGTGAATCGGAAAATCGGATATGGTGGAGCCTATGTCAGTTATGAACCTGCGACCGAAGAGGGAACTCTTTGAGGAAATCGCCCGGATTATGGGGATTGGTCTGCAGTTGATGATGAACGACTATATGCTAATGCAGGAAATGGCGTATATTAAAATGGTTGTGGCGGCGAATTGTTAAGATTGGAGTGAAAAGAGAGATGCAAACTGTCAATGTTACTGAACTACAAACTAACCTGATCGCCTGGCTCGAACGCGTTCGAGCGGGCGAGGAGGTGTTGGTCAGCGATCTTAACCGCCCGATCGCCAGACTCCTGCCGGTTGAGATCGGCGATGGAATTGAGACGGAAGAACTGGAGATGGCGGCGGCTGGGCTGGTGCGATTGCCAACCGAAGAATTGCCGGAATCTTTCTGGGAGATGGAAGCGCCGGTAGTGGCGATGGAAGATATCGTTGCTGCTGTGAGGGCAGAACGCGATGAAGACTAGCCGAGCCTTTTGGGATACCAGCGCGATTGTGCCGCTGTGCTTTCAACAGGATTCAAGCCATCAATTGCGGCAATTGCGGCGGCGGCGGCCACACGTCGCTGTCTGGTGGGGAATGATGGTTGAAGCGCGCAGCGCCATGGCGCGATTGATGAATGATGGCAAAATGTCAGCGACAGGATTGCAGCAGGCGGTCGCGCGGCTTGAGGCGCAGCGTTCGTCCTGGCTCGAAGTGGCGCCTAGCGACAAGGTCAGAAATTTGGCTGCGGAGATGCCAGACAGGTACGGCTTGCGCGCCTTGGATTCGTTTCAACTGGCAGCGGCGCTGGTCTGGTGTCGTGAGCGACCACGCGGACGGCTTTTCGTTTGCTGTGATGTAGTTCTGGTAAATGGAGCGGTAGGAGCGGGTTTCGATATCTATCCATAGCCCCTCGTAGTTCGGGAATGGATCGTGACCCAAGCGCCAACACTTTGATTTGCGCCTCCTTGCTTCGGTCAGTTATTCATTTCCATCTCTCTCTCCAATCTCCCACGACGTGTGAAGCTGATCAGCCAACGCCAGATTTGCAAAAGAATGTTCACCACAATCGGCCTCATTCGATTCGAAGCGCGACCATTGGATCTACCTTCGCCGCCCGGCGCCCCGGAATCCAGCAGGCCAGCAGCGCCATAAAGATCAGCAACGCCGCGATTGCAATGAACGTCAGCGGATCAGTTGCGCTCACGCCGAACAGTAAGGTCTTCAGCAATCGCGTCAACGCCAACGCTCCGCACAATCCGAGAAAAGCGCCGATGAGCGCCAGTTTCATACCTTCTCCGAGAACCAGACGCAGCACGTCGCTCGTTTGCGCGCCCATTGCCATTCGCACGCCGATCTCGCGCGTGCGCTGCGTGAGCATATAACTCATCACGCCGTAGAGTCCCACGCAGGCCAGCGCCAGCCCAACCAGCGCGAACACGCCGAGCAGCAGCAGATTGAACCGCCGCGGCGCAACCGATTTGCCCATCAGTCGCTCCATTGTCTCGATGTTGATGATGGGCACATCTTTGTCCACAGCCCAGACCTGTCCGCGCACGGCGGCAACCAGTTGCATAGGGTCTCCACTGGCGCGCACGGCTAGTGACATAGATAACGTGGGAAATTGTAACTGCGCTATCGCACGATAAATTTGGGGGTTGGCTTCCTCGTCCAGGGCGGAATGTTTCACATCTCCTACGACGCCTACAATCACGCGTGTGGCGTCGCCGTTGAGGGTGATGCGTTTGCCGAGCGGGTCTTCATTGGCGAAATAAATGCGCGCCAGCGATTCATTGATGGCCACCACTGGCGGGGCCTCAGCGCCATCGCTTTCCGCGAGCAGACGGCCTTTGATCAGCGGGACACGAAACGTTTTGAAAAAGTCCGGACTGATGAGGCGGTTTCCTGCGCTGAATGTGTGCTCCGTCGACGACAATCTGCCTTCAATGCCAAAGCCTGTGATGTACTGCCCGCCGCTCAGCGGCAAGGGAGAGACCGTGGCGGCTGCTTCAACGCCGGGCAATGTCCGCACGCGCCCCAGCGTTTGTTGAAAGAATGCGATATCCCGACCG
>Ga0154003_1000063_pt1 | contig 33576 bp, 9 predicted proteins | sample TSFL087MetaG_FD_104679 | JGI IMG/M metagenome (GOLD analysis project Ga0154003, IMG submission 104679) | Attine ant fungus gardens microbial communities from Florida, USA - TSFL087 MetaG | ecosystem: Host-associated > Fungi > Mycelium > Unclassified | place: USA: Florida, Lake Talquin State...
AGTATAGATTTAGATGGTGAGGATATTATTAAATTATATAAGATTTTCTTTTAGAGTCTAATGGATAATTATGAATATTTATTTGATTGAGGAAATAAAAAGGATTTACTTAAAATAGTATTTACTAATGTAGATGAAATTAATATAAATATGGTAAATGATTGTAGTAAGTATAATATTAAAGATAAAATATTTATTAGACAAGCTGAAATTTACATGGTTGAAAATAGTCAACGTGAAAATAAATGTTTATTAAAATGGATAGATATTATAGGTTTAGATAAGAATATATTTATTGATCTGTTTAATACAAATACAAATAATATAAATGTTTTAAATAAAATTATTTATTATAATAGTTATAGAATTGTGGAAAGACATGTTGATAAAATTAAATTTACTTGGAATACTATATTTAAACCTACATATTTAACTAAATTTGATAATATTAATAATATAAAGGATTTATTTAAAATTATAAGACCAATAGAAAGTATATTTATATTTAAGAATTTCGAACAAGATTTTAAATTAGATATTCTGGAGGAATTACCACATGAACAAATGTTTAATAATAAAATAGGTGTTATTGATTTAGAAACATGCCCTGAAAAAAGTGAAGTAATAAGTACTGAAGTTGATGAAGAGGGTAATAAAATTTACAATAATAATGGTTCACAGAAAGTATATGCAGGTGGATGGAGAGTAGGTTCAGATAAACATCTATATTATTATGGAGATCCAGGTTGTGAGAATCAAGATGGACTAATTCAAAAAATGATTACTGATATATTCGAATGCGGGTTTGCTAAATATACCTTCTATGTGCATAATTTAGGTAAATTTGATGGTCATTTTATGACTAAATCTTTATTAGTTGATTTACCAAATAATGAGAAATTTGAGGATGTAAAAATAATAGTTGGTGATTCTAACGACATCATTCAAATAAAAATTAAAAGAACAAAGGGAAATAATAGATCAATAAATCCAAAAGAGAAAAATAAATACGGATATATTAAAATATTAGATAGTTTAAAATTAATACCTAGTAATTTAGATAATATAGGAAAAGAAATGTTAAATGTTAAAGGTAAAGATATATTTCCACATAATTTTATTAATTATAATAATTTATTTTATGAAGGTAAAGTACCAGATATTAGATTTTTTAATAATATAAATAAGGATGATTACAATAAAATATTGGAAGGGTGTAATACACAAAAATGGATAGCTAAAGATAATTGCTTAAAATATCTTGAAAAAGATTTAGATTTACTATATGATGCTGTAATTATGTTTGGTAAAGAAATTTGGAATGAATATGGAGTTAACATAACATCTAGAAAAACAATATCTGGTTTAACTCTACTTATTTATCAAGTTTATTACTACAAAAAATGTGGTTATAAAATTCCTATTGTTAATGGACAATTAGAAAAATATTTTAGAAGTGCTTATTACGGAGGGCTAACACAAATACATGCACATAAATGTGATAATGGTTATCATTATGATATGAATAGTCAATACCCGGCAGCTATGTGTCAGGATATGACGGTAGGTAATATTGCGACAATGAATACTATTGATAAAATTGATGATTGCTTTGGTATTATATATGCAGATATTGTGAGTCCATCTATTGAAGAATTAAGAGTACCTATTTTACCTAGAAACTTACCTTCTGGACTAGTAGATATACCTCATAACAGTAAATGGAGTGGATGGTACTCTACAATAGATTTAGAAACAGCTAGAGAAAATAATTACAAAATAACACCAAAATTAGGAATCCATTTTCAAAAAGGAAAACCTTTTGATCAATTTTTTAAAGAAATATACTCTAATAGATTAGAGGCTAAAAAAGATAAAAACAATGTTAAATCTACAATGTACAAATTATTATTAAACACATTATACGGTAGAATGGGAATGAGAACAGAATTCTTCACAGCTAAAATAGTTAAAAATGAGGATGTAGATAAAATGGTTATATATAATATTTGGAATGCTATGTTTGACTACAGTAATACTAATTATACATTAATTAAAACTGGTAAACATATAGATTCTAAATTAATTGAAATAATTAAAGATAATGATAATGATAATGATTTTGCAGAGTTTAAAATAGACCAAAGAAAAAGAGGTAATTTTACTAGTTTACCTACAGCTGTAACTATTACTGCTAGAGCTAGAAATTCAATATCAAAATATAAAAATATACCTTATAACCCTATGATATATACTGATACTGACTCTGTTATTTTACCATTCCCATTAAATAAGAAAGATATTGGAACAGATCTAGGACAAATGAAATTAGAAAACAAAATTCAAACTGGTATTTTTATAGGTAAAAATTTATACTCATATAAAAACGATACTGATAAAGTTATAAACGCATCTGCTGGTATTAATAATGATTTATTGGAATGGAATGATTTTAATGAACTAATTAGTGGGAAAAGTATAACTAAAACTTCAACTAAATTTATTGTAAAACATTCAGAAGGAGGGGTTACTATTGATAATAGTTGTAAATTTACAATTAAAGGTATCGTTAATTCTACTCCAATCCAAATGCATATTGCTAAACCTGCTAATTGGTTAACTAAAAATAAATTATACTCTTTACAACGTACTTAAAAAAGAGAATTTTAAATTAATTTTAACAACTTTGTTTTATGTAAAAGGTCAATAAATTACTTTGATTTTAAGTTTTATTAAGAAATAAAGTAAGTTGAATTTATACTATCATTTCTTAAAATATCTCTATATTTATATATATTTTCATCAATTAAGGTTGGAAATTGAGGTATTAATTCTGCTTTACCATTTAAGTAAACAAATAAATAGTATTTTTTAGATTTATAATTTCCATTAATACTTGAAAGATCTTCAGTTTTTACTGCAAATACTTCAGACTCGTTAATATCTACATTTTTAAAATTTTTAATTATTTTATTTTCACTATCTTCATATTCTAAAGGACATGCATATATAGTAGTATAACTAGATAATTGATACAATAAAGAATTATGTACAATTTTTAAATATGGAGTTCTAAAATACATAAAACTAAATAAAGCTGTTACATTCTTTTTAATCATACACATATTATTGGCCGTTGTAGCGAAGCAATCGTGAATAGTATACAAAGGTATGATATTTTTTAAAGCTAGTATTGTTTTATAATCAATATTTGAAACTAACTCACTATCAAAGCAAGTATTATCCTTTCTTAAAAATTCTCTAATATCATCAGTATCATAAATGATGTTGGATAACAATCTATCTATTATAATTTCTTCTTTTTCTAAAGTTTCCGGATTATCTCTACCTTTTTCTAATTTAATATTATTTTTTAATAAACTAAATAAGTCAAATGTTAGTTCAAGTATACATGATGCATCTAAAGAATGAATAAAATTAGGCATTAAAGCTGTTACTGATTTACTTACATCCATATCTGATTTATCTATTATATTAATTTGTACTCCACTACCTTTTTGTATTATTCCTTTACCAGCTCTTTTTGTTATTACTTTTCCTAATGCAAATTTAATTTTCATACCAGCAGGTGTTACCCAAATAAAAGGTATGTTACATTTACCCATTAATCTCATAAAATCATTAAGATAATGGTTAACCTTTTCAATTGAAGGTGCTATTTCAAAAACACTTTTGTATATTATAGTTGCGAATAATCCTCATTCATGAGTACTTAAATGTATATCTTCATTTGTTTTAGAATACTCTTTATTAATTTTAATTAATAATAACTTATTATTTCCACCTTTTCTACCCTTAGTAATAGAATTAAATTCCAATAAATTAATCTTACTTAAATCTACATTATCTTCTACTAAATTATTGATAGAAACTAATTTACCCATTTTATTTAGTAATTCTTTACCCATATTTTCTAATCCAACATTATAAGATATTGTCATAACCGGTAATTTTAATATATTTCTATCTACTTTAATTTTCATTAATTTATTTTTAGCTTCAATATTAATTTTATTCTCAGGTGAAATGTTAGCAATATATTCTTTAACATGATCAGCAGCTAAACTGTAAAAATCATTTCTAGTTTTCTCTTCACTTACAACATTGACCATCTTAGCGACAGTTAAATCATTAGCTAAACTAGCTAAATGTTGAACCCCACTACAACTAGCATCAAATAATATAGGTATAGTAAAAATAGAGTTATTTTTTTTGTTAATAACAACATCTTTAATAGCATAAAACACAGATACAAATTGGAATGGCTCATCTGCTTCTAATAAGTAATTTTTAAGGAAATCATATTCCATTTTATAAACATCTAACTTAGTTAAATCCTTTTCAGAATATAGTTTTTCAATCTCTGAAATAAAATTATCACACCATTTTTCTTTTTCTGTTATAGTTTTTTTTACTTAACTTGTAAACATTTCCTGCGTATTGTTTTATATATCTAAATGATTCTTTAAATATTTCCTTATTATTATTATCAGATTTAATATTTTTATATAAATCATCATTATTATTATTTTCTCCATAGAATTCTAATAAATATATAGCTAAATCACCACTTTGATAACTTAAATAAGATACTTTACTATATAATCTACCTCTAAAATCAAGAAAAGTAGGTATGTAGAATACTTTGTCTTTATAAAGAGTAGCCATCATTATAGTATTATAATTTTGATAATAGATAGAATTATGTGCTTGAATTTCTTTATACACTTCACTACTAATATGACTATTTATTTCACTAGTTTTAACGTGTAACTTATTATACCCTTTAAATAAAATACTATCCTCTTTACCCCATTCTTTAAAAACAAAACTCAGTACAAATTTATTAATTTTAAATGGAACATTGTTAATATAATTAATACAGTCAATTTGTTTATCACTTATATTACTTTGTTTAATTAATTTAGGGTTCGATTTAACAATACTTTGATCAGGGTTAGCATATGATCTTAATGCTTCAGTAATATAACCACCTATAACACCCTTTTTCCATAATATAGGTCTACAAATCATAGGTAAAAATAAAGTATTCACACTTTGAACAAACACCTCATCATAGAATTGATTAGAAAATGATAAGTTTATATAAGTTTTAACTCCTTCTCGAATGTTAACTTGTTCTATGAAATCACAATTATCTACAAGCATATGTAATAAAGTATACCCTATTTGAGTTTTTGTCTTCTTCGCTAATATTCTCTAAAATATTTAATAATATATTATATATAATTTCTCTGTCCCTTTCCATACCTTTAACAGAAGTTAATTTTAGATAAAAATCTATAGGATTAATCTTCCAATCTTTTATATCTCTAATCTCAATAATTTCTTTAACAACATTATTAATTTTAAATTCTTTTTTTAAATTTCTAATAAAATTATTCACAATGTGATTACCAATTATCATAACACATTCATTAAATCTACAACCAGCTAGTTTATAAACAGTATCCATTACTATTTTAAACCCTATACTAAACGAATTTATTGAACCTAAACTTATTAACATAAATACAGCTATATTCCCTGTTTTAATTTTGTTAATATCTTTAAACTCTTTTTTTAATGCTCTAAAGTTATTAACTGTATATTTACTAAATACAATATTCCAATTTTTATCAAATAGTTTAAATAAATTACTATAAATTATTGACTCAGTAGATTTCTCTAAAGAAGGATTATCAATTATATTTTTAATTTTATAATTCTCATAATCTATTTTCCATCTTTCTAATTTTACCTCTCTTAAACTATGATTAACATATAATTCCCCTATACTTAGTATATTACTTAATTCATTATAAAAACTAGATTCCTTTTTAAAAATATTGATTGTGAAGGTTTTGAAAGTGGTTTTGAAAAAGTATTTCTTATAAAAATATTGTCCTTTTTATTAAATAATATTACTCCATTAATTAGAAAGGGAAGAATTTTAAATTTCAAATTTCTTTTTGGATCTAATAATTATAGTTTAGATTTTAGAGATTCTTTATTTTTATTACCTAGTTATTTCACTAAATTAGCTAAGAAATTTAAAGTAGAAAACAAAAGTATATTTCCTTATTTATTAAAATGATAAAAATATTTCTTTAAATTATTGTGGAAAGGTACCCTCATATCAAATGTTTACTAATATTTAGTTACATTTAGAAGAGTATAATAATTATTGTAATTCATTCAATATTTGAGATTTAAAAAGAAACTATTAGGCTCATTAATTAAGCCTTTTATTGCATTTTTAATAACAGGATAAATATAAGTCTAATAGTGAATGTTGACATAATTTTATATATATTAGGAATAAAAATAAGTTATTTAACTACCGATGGATATATAATTGACAATGAAAATTTAGAATATGAGAATATAACTAATCCTATTTGCAAAAACACTCTAAAAAGTTTTAAGAATCTGAGAATAGAATTATCTGGTAATATTAATATTTAATACTATAGCAATTAACCGTAGCTGTTGTAACTTGGAAAAATAGATAACAACTAAATATAGGTTCTAATTTCAGGGGTACAACTGGATTTTATTAAAAATTTACAAACCTTTATTTTTAAAACAGCTATAGATAAACGTAAAACAGGGTGGGCATTTTTCAATAAAATGATAAGAAATTTAGTCTTTTATAAGATAATAATAGCAAAATTTAAATTTGCCTTTAGGATTAGTAGATAATATTGATAATTTGAATGATTTTTAAAATTGGAATTATAAAGAAAATAAAGATATCAAAAGCGATAATAAAGTTTATTATATTATAATTTATAATAATAGTAGTCATAGAAAGTATCGTTGATATTATAGTAACATTATTTTACACAGAATTTTAGGTAAATAATTATTTAAAATTAGATAGTAAGCCTGTAAAGCTAGTCAATTGTTTTAATTCCTGTATGGCAATAAACTTTCTATAGTGAGCAGTTCACGAAGAGTATCTTTGCAATAGTCTTATGTACTTTTTGTATCAAATACCTTAAATTGACTCAATACAAAATCATGCCTCAAATACAAAATTACACACTAATAAAAATTAGATGGATACTTAATTATCTCTTTAAAAACCTAAATTATACAAAGTATAGCGCAAATAGTTTAGTACAAAAGGATAAAAAATGAGTAAAAAATTTGATAAAGTTAAACCTCAAAAAGAGGAGCTAAATTTCAAAAGCCTTAGTTCATAAAACATTATCTTTAATTTAAAGCCCTACAAATTTTTTTGGAAATAAAGTTTTAAGTAATAAAGTAATAAACCTAAAATAAGTCGAATATTAGCGATAAATAACTACAAGTAAATAAATAAAACAATACAAATAAAACTTTGTATCTCCATTAGTTAAAATTTTATTAAGTTTTATAAATCAGTGTAAAATTTAATCAGCTAATAAATTACAAATTCTTCTTGTACTCATATCATCATTTTTAAATTAAAGCTTTCTATTACATAAAATGTAAGTTATATACTTAAGGAATAATTTATCTAAATTAAAGATTAAAATATCTTGATAACTAAAACCTAAGTTCTATAAATAACTAAATTTCCTACAATAAAGTTTAAGATAAGGAAAGTCGTAGTAATAATAAAATTAAAAACTATAATAATTAAAAATTAAAGTAATTAAAATTTCATAAAGTTTTTCGATATAATGAGATAAAACCTATTAAACATTTACTTTCAAAACAATTTAAATTTTTAAAATAAAGTAGTATCAAATGTAAAGCATACTCCTAGCTACAAATTAAATCTGAACAACATTTAAAACGCTATTTATTATAGTTAAAGTATTTTTAAATAAATCTTATAATCTATTTTCAACATTAGGTATAACTCCTTAAATTACTGCTAATCTTCCATAATTTTTATTATATAAATAATCATTATAAATTTTATCTTTATTTGTTACTTTATAGTATTTAATAGGTTACTATCTCAATAATTTATTTAGTTTAATTAGTTTTTAATTTATTTAAGATTTATTTTTTAATATTTGTTTACTTAATTTAAGTATGATTTTTGTCAAATTTAAAGTTAATCTCAAATAGAGATAATAAAATTATTAAGTAATAAGCTTAATATATATATTAATACCTTGGAATTACTAATAACCTCGATTAAATAATATATTTTGATAGTTAAACAAGGTGCTCACGTTACTAGAATGTATAACGATAAGAGATTTACTCTGTTATTTGATAATAGAAGATAGATTTTATCTATGTCTTTGTGGTTATTAGCTATTATTAGCAAAGAATGAACATGACAATTATGATTTTAATATTTCTGATAATAAATTTAAGTTTATACAAAGTTGTAAAAATGAATATGACAAGATATTATCTATTAATAACTGGTAGTTTAAATTGTATATATATAAATATATTCTATTTTGTGGATTGATACTTATTATTCTATAATATAGAAGTAAAATAATATAACTAGATAAACTTATTGATATTAATTATTAACTATATTTTATATACTTTAACTATGAATCAAACTTAATTACTTTTTTTTATTATTTTTAATACTTTATTTTCTTTTTAAAACCAGAGCCATAGCGGTTGGATTAATACTCCTAGCGCTAATTAGTCTGATCTTAGCAAATATTTGAGCAAATTTTAAGTAAATTTTTAATGACTCTTATTTAGTAAGATAAGTGTTTTAACAGAGTGTATTAGCAAAAATTATTCATTATGTACTTAGCTAATTAATCATATACTAAGACTTACTTATTAAAAACCAGTTAAAAATAAATTCGTATTACTACTTATATTAAAACTAAGATTTATCTGATTATAATTTATCGAATATTTTCTTTTGCTTAGGATTAGATATATTTAAGATTGATACGATTTTCGTTTTCTTTTGCTACTATTTATTTCTATGCTACATACAGATTTCTATAAATCTACATCTAACTATAACTCAATAATAGTTTTTTAAAGCACTGTATTTTCCTTCTATTTGTTGCTAACCATATTATAAATAAATATTATAAAAATTAAGAGGTTAGTTTATAAAACTTACTATACGATAATATGTTTGCTTCTCATTAGATATCAAATATGTACACTTAGCTAAAATAATCTGAAAGATACAGATACCATAGACTTCTAATTAAATATTGTATTAACCTTTCTCTTATGTAAAATTTGGTAAACTCCCGTACTCAAGATATAAAGTAAATTTAGGTATTCTTCTTAGAAACAATAATTAGCTTGCTGTACTCTGCTTTTAAATATAAAAAATATACATTTTAAAAATAAATTAAGTATTATCCACGTCTTTAAAAGAATTAAAGTAGTTTTCCCTTTACTAAAATAGAATAGTAATTTAGATATAATCACGTACTCATTTAAATATTAGTTATTTAACGGTATAGTACCGTACTCCTAAAGATAATTTAGGTAAAGTACCTATTTCAATAAACAATAAATAATAAATAAATAATAAAGTAAATAAAGAAAAACAATAGTAATTTTGGTATTTTCTGGATATATATAAAATATATAATTAATAAATAAAGTTAATTAAAACTTTCATAACTAAAAAAATATTAATAAAATATTTAATAATAATAAATATTAAAATAATAAAACTATTAATATAATAATTAAATAATTTAATTTAAAATAATCAAATAATAAATAAAATAATAGAAATAAACTCTCCGTAAATAATAATAAACTTAAATAACTTTTTTAAATAAACTATATTCTGTTACTCGTTGTTTCTTTTTTCTTTTAAAGAAATCTGTGTATAAAAGTACTTTTTTATTTGTAATGTTTATACTATATAACTATTTCATTTGTTAAAATAGATATTAAATAATTAAAAAAAAAAGATTATCAGTGAAAGTCCTAAAATTTAAAACAATAAAAAACTACAAGTTATTGATTAAAAATAGAATAAATAAATTAAAATAGTAATAGCTGCGCGCTTCTATCACTCCGAGACTAGATAAATTATTAACATAAAAATAAAATAAGATATTAACTTCGCGCTACTCTTTACCATGGTTATTAAATTAATAACTTAAATTTTCAAATAAATTGTTACTCCGCGCTCATTACACTCCGGAACTAAATAACTTATAACTAAAATAATTAAAAATAATTAGTAACTGCGCGTATACTAAACTCCAAGGCTAATGAATAGTATTTAAATTTTAAAGATAAACAGTAACTGCGTGCTACTTATTACCGAGACCATATAACTAATAGTTTAAATTTTATAAAGGTTACTTCTTATTACCAAGGCTAATTAATTATTAGTTTAATAAATAAAAATAAAAATAAAAATAAAAAGGTATTAACTTCGCGCACTATATGTTTTAAGCTTAAGTAACTAATAGTTTACATTATAAATAGGATATTGTTACTCCGTACATCTTATTTTCCGAAACTAATTAATTAATAATTTAATAATTAAAAAATAAATAGTAGCTTTGCGCTACTTACTACAAAGGCTAAATAATTAAACACATAAAATTTTATAATAAAAAGTTACTCCGTGTATACTATAATCCAAGATTAGGTAACTGATTAATTTAATTAATAATTAAAAAGTAAATGCGCCATACTTTAATACCAAGGTTAATTAATTAATAGTTTAAATTTTATAAAAATAGTTGTTACTGCACGCTATTTAGCACCAAGACTAAGTAACCTATTAACGATAATTTATAATAAAAATTTATAGCTACGCGCACTCTACACTCCAAGACTAGCTAAATTAATTACTAAAATTAATAATAATAGTAACTGCGCGCTACTCATTACCGGAACTAATCAATTAATCGTATAAATTATAAAAATATTAATTACTGCCCGCACATTACTTACCATAACTAATTAAATTATTAACCTAATTAATAGATAGCTAACTTCGCACATATGATATACCAAAAGATTCTTAAATAACTTATTAGTTTATAAAAAAATAATTAGCTAACTTCGCGCATATTACTATTAATACTAAGTAACTAATTAACAAAATAAAAAAGAAATATTAGCTCCGCGCATACTAATACCAAGATTAAGTAACTAATAACTTTTTAAAATAAAAATATTAGTAACTTCGCCCTCCTTATTTACCTAGGCTAATTAATTTTAATTAAATATAAATAAGTAACTACGCACACCCAACATGCCAAAACTAATTAACTAATAATTTAAATAAATAAAGATAATAGTAGCTCATTCTTAACTTCAAGACTAAGTACCTATTAACCTAAATTATATATATTAACTGCGCGTATTCTATACTCCAAGATTAGGTAACTATTAAACTTATTTTAAGTAATAAAAAGTAACTGCGCGTATACTACATTCCGGAACTAGATACTTAATCACTTAAATAAAAAGAATAATTTACTTAGCGCTACTTATTACCATGCTTAATTAACTAATATTTTATTATTAAAGATAATATTACTTCGCGCATTCTATACTCCAAGACTAAGTAACTAATTTAATTTAAAATAAAGTTTACCTTGAAATCGTTTAATTACCTAGTTTTATTTAATAATGCTAATTTAAATCATTTTATGATTGTCGATTCCCCTACCAAGTAATATATACTTAATAATTTAATTAAATTTAAAAAAGATTTATTATTATTAGATTCCTTTTCAACTATTCTGTATTTAATAACTAAATTAATTTATTTATTTATTAGTACCTCGTTGCCATTTCAAGTAATATTAAATTAATAATTAAAATAACTAAAAATTAGTAGAACTCGATTCCTTACCTAGAATATTAAATAATATTTAAATTAAAAGATTCTTTCCCGTGTATCTTCCAAATACTCTGTAAATAATAAATTTAAGAAATTAAATAAAGATTTCATATATTCTTAATCCATTCCAACTAATATTAAATATATATTTAATGAAATAAAAGTTTATTTGAAGTCGTTGTCTTACCAAGTATTATTCAATTAATATTGATTTTATCTAAACTTTATTATAGCTCGTTTTCCTACAAGTTTATTAAAATAATATTTAAGTTAAATTAAAAAAAAAAGTTTGATTAATTTCAGATTCCTTTCCTAGTATACTATATTTAATAGTTAAAATATTTTAAAAAAAGTTTATTATAGTTACTTGCCCTACCGATTTGTATGTAATTAATATTTAAATTTAAATAAAGATTTAATTTAACTCGTTATCATTCCATGTTTTATGTAATATTTTGTATTTTGTAATAAATACAGTTTTGCATAGAACCTCGTTGCCTTAGCTAGTTGTATACAATTATTTTAAATAAATTTAAAGTTTAAATAGAGTTAGTTCCCCCTTTCATCTTTTAGGTAATAATTATATAAATATTATATTGTTAATCATATTATCGGTATCATATGCGTAAACAAATTAAATGTTTTAAAAGTTTAAAGTTAATCTTAATAGATTTATTAATTCTCGTTTTCCTTCCAACTTTTATTAACTAATTCTTTAAAAGAAATTAAATTAAAGGTTTAGTAAACTTCGTGTCCTTTCCAACTATTACTGAATTTTTTATTCAATTTTTGAAAAAAGTTTATTAGAATCCTAGTCCCTTCCAACTTTTATGCTTTTATTATTTAAAATAAATGAAAATAAAAAGTAAACAAAGTAGACGCTTCGCCTCCAATTAATATTATGCTAATATTTAAATTTAATAACTTAAAGGGTAACTTAATCTGCGCACCATTGTAATCTACAAGTACTAATTATATTTATATAATTTATTTAATAGTATTAACCTGTACACTTATAGTTACCAAGTAATATAAATTATTATATAATATTTTATAAAAATTGTGATTTTTATCACTATAGCTAGCTAGTAATATTTACTTTTGTAATAAATTTATTTTATAGATAATATAATCTTATTTATCCTAGGGGTTTAAGCTAATAATTATTAAAAATAATAGCTATAATTTATATGTATAACTATAGTTACCAAGTAGTAATTAATTTTAATTAATTTTATTAATAGATAATATTAACTTGCGTCTACTTTATTCTCCTAGTAGAAAAATATTTATATTATTTTATATAATCTTAATTTGTATCTACTTTAGTTACCAAGTACTAATAACAATTTATTTTTATTTATAAATAATATTAATTTGCATATCCCATTAATACCAAGTAATAGTTTTTTTTGTTAATTAATATTAACCTGTGTCTCCTTTAATTCCAATTAAAATTTAACTTAATGAAATATTTAATAAATAAATAGTATTAACTCGTGTCACCTTTAATAACAACTAATAATTAATATAATTTAATAATATTAACTTGTGTATACTGTGATTTCCAACTAAAATTTAATAAATAGATAGTATTATTTGTGTCTTTTATTATTCCCAAGTATATATTATATTTATTTTATTCACAAGAATGTAACCTGCGATTCTTCTTTAATATCCGGATACTATTTTATTTAATAAAATTTAAGATTAAATTAATGTAAACTTGCATCACTATAGTAACATACTAAAAATAGTATTTTTATTAATAAATAATAAAGTAATGTTAACTTGTGGGTACTATAATACCCTTACTAATTGTATATATAATATATACCTGTAGTATCCAACTAATAGTTAATTAAAATAGAAGAATATTAACTAGAATCTACTATGCTTTCCATGTAAATTTAACTTAATAATTATAAATAAGATTAACCTGTGTAACATATGATTTCCAAGTAAAATTTAACTTTAGATAAAAATTAATAATAAAGTATTGTAAATCCGCGTATCCATTTAATACCAAGTAAATATATTTTATTAAATAATATAAACTCTATTATGATTTCCAAGTTAAAATATAACTAAATATATAATATTTTATTAGAATAATATAACCCGCGTCACCTTAACTACAAACTAAATTTGATTTATTATTATGAACTTGTTTACCTATAGTTACAAACTACTAATTAATAAAGTTTTAAAATTTAATAGATAATATTAACTTGCATCTACTATAATATCCAGATAAAAATAATTTATATAAAAATAGTAAATAATGTTATAAACCTGTGTCAACTATAATTTCCAAGTAATAATTATATAACTTTATATACTAAATTAGTATTAATTTGCATCTCCTTTAATACCAATATTATTAATTAATAAATATATTATTATCAGGCTTCTCCTATTATACCTAGTAATAAATTTTATTTAATTTGTAATTAATAGTTAACCTTCGCATCCCAACTAATTCCTAATATTAAATATAATTATTTAAATAAATAGATAGTATTAACTTGCATACCTATAGTTACCGAGTAATACCATTATTTATCTAATTTAATTAGATAGTATTAACTAATACATACTTTACCACCCAAGTAATTTAAAAATAAAATTAAAAATTAATTATTTAAAATAATATTAACTTTGCATCTACTATAATACCAAGTAAATTTATATTTGTTAAAGTATAACCTCGCATTACTATAGTTACCAAGTAAAATTAAATTAAATTTTAATAAATAAATAATCCGCGTCTCCAATAAAAATTTCTATCCTATAGTTGTAATCTACCACATAAATCTTAAATCATAAAACATTAGTTATAATTTATAACAACATCATCCATCACTAAACGTTATACAATAATCAGTTATTCTTTTCATCTTCTATTTAAATCATTCAATAGTTTTATAATCCTCTCTCTTTTTAGTCTTAAATAACCTTAGTCTTTTAATTATTTTTTAAATAAATTCTAATACTCATATATATAATATTGTAAATGTTTAATCTTTATCTTTAATATCCAATTAATTAAATATCTTTAAATATTATTAATACAAATAAAAATTAGATGAAACAATATAAGAGATAACAAATGTCAGTATAGGATACTACACTCAATACCCACATGTACATTATTAGTAACTTGATACGCATATACCCGATAACTTGATACTAGAATCAGAAGTGTTCCTATATTAACATGGAAACCATGTAGACCAGTTGTGTAATAGAAACATGTACCATAAACACTATCATTAAGACTAAAACTACTAGTACTATACTCAATGTATTGAAAGTACACATATAGAACAGCAAATAGTAGGATAACCAATAGTCATATAGACTATGTATACGATCTTTACCTATCATATAATGATGTGCATAAGTTATAGTTATACCACTAGACAGTAGTAGGTTAGTATTAAGTAGCGGTAAATCAAAAGGATAAATAGCATGAATACCAATAGGAGGTCATATATTACCTATATCATCATTAGGCACTAGACTACTAAGCTAAAACGGTAAGAAGGCACCAATCAAAAGAAAATATCTGTTACTAGAAAAAGATAAAAACTAAAACTAGGCCATACTTAATATAGGTTTATCTGTAGGATGTCCCAGGTAACTAGATTCAATTCTGATATCTCTAAGTCATAGTATGATACCAAGCACTAGATTAATCAAACTAAAGACCTGTATAAGACTACTAGTACCAATAAAACTATAACTATTATGTAGATAATTCACTAGATTAATAGCCAGTATCATTAGGTCGAAGAATACATATATAGGTCAAGGACTAATAGACACTCACTTCCAAGGGTTATTTAAATTTTATTTCTCTTGAGCGGTTATTTTTCCAAATAGTATCAGCGGATCACTCTTACATGTTTGCACATTTTTTTAAGCCATCGGTCTTAAAGTTAAGCATGATTATATCATTATTCTTTATAAAACTATACATAGTTAATTGATTTATGGCCAATTTAATCACACCTTTGTAGTTCTCTTAAACTTTATTAGACCCCCATTACAACTATCAAAAATGTTACTGTTTTTAATAAAATTAAATAAAATAAGAGGTCACAATAATACAGTCAAGGTATTTCAATTGTTGCAACATAAGTCACTCCCTTGTATTCTACACCTGTAGATTATGTCCTTAATAACAAACTATAGTAAAGCTGCATAGGATCTGTTGAGATAGGTAGATTATTCACATAATTTTCCCCTCTAAGAACTATACGTACTACTTTCATAGAATATAGGTCATACTCCTAATATAAGAGTAAGTTTCAAGTAGGCATATACTTAAAATTAAACTAAGTCGTTAGCTTTTTGGAACATCCTTTAAGCAATAGTTATAAACTAATTTTACAATTAAGATTCTTTTTTAAAGGCTAAGATAAATTTATTAAAGAAAAAGAAACAGAAACATATTGGTCTTACCCACTTGAAATAATAATACCTTATTGTTATCCTTAGAATTCCACTATACAAACAATTGATTATATAACCATTAAATAGAATACGGGAATATCCTATTACTTTAAATAATAATATATATAAAAGATAAAATAATATTAGCCGTTGATATGCTTTAATTGTGGATTAGCTAAAGTTATTCATAGATAACTAGTCTACCAACTTAAATATTTAAATAAAGGGTAAAATAAAATAAAATAATATGGATTTAGGAGGAATTTAGAGTAAATTAATACTATAATAGCATACCTCTTATAGGAATACTCATATAATGGAATATATGGTGGTTATTCTTCACATTATTATTAGATCGAATAATATGGTTTTAGTTCCGTCTACCAGCTTATACGTTGCATCTGCACATCGAATTCAATTTCACTGAGCTACTTGTTGAGACAGCGAGTATACATTAGCCATTCATGCGGTACTACATTTAATAGACAAGGAATTTCGCTACATTATTACTTTATAAGTTAAAGCAGCCATTCACTTCAAATCAGCTTAAAACACTTTCTTAATTTTTACTTTACTTAATGAAGCATTGGGCAGGCGACACAAATTATACATTGACGATTAGTCTTACCCTGTGTTTTTGGTACAAAGTTGTAAACTCCAATTTTTTGACACACTATAAATTTAACTATTTGTTATTTAAAAATAAGGTTACCTTTGTTGTCATAGTACAGGTCAAATTTTCCGAGTTCCTTAACAAGTATTAGCTCAACGGCTTAGTATACTCTACTAGCTAACCTGACTCGGTTTAAGGTACAGTTATATAATTAATAATTCTAAAGGATAATTAAAAATTATAATATCTATTAATTCTAGCTCTAAACATGTAGACTATTTAATAATAATTCATAAGTTAAAAATATTCATTAATAACCTTAGATACTGTATAAATCTAGGGGTATAATTTTAATTATATAAAACCTTTAGCATACGGCGATAAGTCTTATAACTTCTTTTTACGTTACTCAAGATCGCATTATCTCTTCTGTATAATCCAATTTATTAAAAAAAAATCTTCAAATCGTAAAGAATGTTCTGCTAGCCAATAATATAATAAAAAAGATAAGATAAAATAAATATTATTGTTGTGGCTTAAGTATATAATATATAGAGCCGTTAAATCTTTGACACACTAATCCATTTAGGCTTTTAAGTTGTTACACTTTGTGATACGGTGAAGACTTCCAACCCCACGTCGAAGCTGTTTTAAGATAAATATTTTTTAAATTTCACTTAATTATAATTTAGGGACTTTAGCACACAATCTAGGGTGTTTTCTTTTTTATAGCCACCTTATCATGAATATACTGTACGAATAGCATCAATTACTGTATTTTCGAGGTTAACCAACAACAGTAGAGTGAAAACTCCTTATTTTAACATTAATAATATTTATAAATAATATATAAACCAATAGTATGAAGGTCAGAGCTGTACACATACAATATTTAACTAAGCGTCAGACTGAAATAGGTTCCGCAAAATACCTGAAATTATATAAGCAAGATAGATTAACCTATCACTCCATACCACAATTCATCTCATAATAATGCAACATTAACAAGTTCGCCCCTTTTTAAAATTGGGGCTGATTATGGGAAAATCACACTGGTTACGGCTCTTAATAATATAACTAATATATTTAAAATAAAGGATAAGATAAATAAATTATAATTGCTTTCTTTTGCTTTGAAGTTAATATTGCTATAATAGTAAACTTGCGACCCCACAAAACCTTGCAAAAGGTACATTGTAACTCATAAATAAAATAGAGTATCAATTGCTAATAAACCTACTAATTAAGGATCTATTTCAAATGTCAAACACATTCTTTTCACCTTTCAATCACCTTTACTCTTTACTATCGCTTGGTATATTATACTTAGCTTTGGTTAATGGTATCACCATATTCAAACAATGCACCCGTCCTCATTTTACTTAATCAATATGAAATCAAATAGAATATAAATATAAACTAATGGATAAACATTTAAGATAATAGTTAATTTAAAATAACATGCACGGGCCGATCACCATATATGAATCTATATTCCTGTAACTTAAAGGCTAAGATAAAAAAATAGCTATTTCAATTTCACTCGCCATTACTATTGAAGTATCGGTATGTTTACCTTTTCTATTGCTACTATATTGTTTTACTTTCCAACGTAATTATAATCAATTAATAATATAAATAACTTAAATAAAGGATAAAATAAATTATTAACAAAATTAGTTTTCTCTAGGAATGTTTTATCTTATTAAATGTTAATCAACTTATTAGTTCCTTTTTTAAGATACCTGCTACCCATCCTTAATAGGCTCTGTAATTATTTAGTCATATACTCTATATTGATAAAGATACCTTTAACGTAATAAAATACCATTTGAAAAGAATTTATTTATAAAATTATAAAAACGGCACCACTATAATTGGATTAAAACTTTAACACTATAAGAACCAAGTTTATTAAGATTAGTAAATTTAGCGTAATCGAAATAAGTATGAGAGGCAGGTCTAAAGGATTTAGAATTTTTAAGAAAACCAATTATGAAAGATTTTTGTGTTTTACGAGGGATAACTTTATCAGTAACAAAACGACCATTAATTTGAAATATAATTCATAGTAATCTTAATAGGTAGAGCGCTAGCTAAAAAATCAATTATTGAAACTAATTCCTCATAATAATTAAAAACCAATTTCCAAACTAAACATAGTTAAACTAGGTAAAGCTAGGCTGTGTTAGACTCCAGACACTTTAATACTAAAAGCCAAAGGGCCGCTAGAAAAACTTATAAAAATTATAAAAGTTTAAAAAAAAAATAGTAAAGGTTTAGTATTAACAAATTTATTAGATTTATCTAATATTAACTATTTCTTACCGATAGTAGTTTTAATGTATAATTATCATTATCTATTGTATTAGTACCCGAGGATAAGTTATTACTCCACTTTTCATGGTTAAGTAAAATATAATTATTTTTTATAATAATGCGTAAAAATCTTCATAATTTATAGTTTTATCTAAATCATTATTATTTAATTTTAAAATTTTAAGCTTAGCTATGTTACCTAATTAGTATTAAATTAATAAACTTTATGAGCTAAAAATATTGCTTTTTCTTAACTATATTATAATTTAATATTTTATATTTCTGATCCTACATAAGACTCAACTAATTTATGAACTAAATCCACACTATCGGTATAATAAATATTATTATTATTTAATTTTTTAAATTGATACTTGTAATTTCTAGTATAATCAGTAACAGCTGAAGCTATAGGTATTTAAATTTTAAAATAATTAAATTCATCATCAGACTTTTTTAAATAAAATATTCATTCTTTATCTTCAAAACTTATAACAGTAGTTATTAAATAATTTTTATATTTTTCTTAAGATTCAGAACTATTAACTATTATAGTTTTTTTGTATAAACTCATATCCAATCTTTCATAGAAACTATTTAAATTTATTTTAGCTATAGCATAATAAGCTGAATTTTTTCGATTGTTAACTTTAATAGTGTAAAAATAATCTACACATTCTTTGAAAATATTCTTTTAAAAATTATAGCCTCTTAAGATTTCAATTTTATAATTCAACATCTTAGCTTTAACTATTTTAGTTAAAAATATCCAGGAAAAGTTCATATAGGAGTTATAGTTTTATAACTATTTTTATAGTTTCAGTTTTGTTTGCAGTAGTGGAACATATAAATCTTTAGATGCTTCAACTTTAACTTCAAAGAAACCAAAAGGATCATTTAAATATTAAATTGTATCTCCTTCAAAGTAAATAGGTTTACCCACAGGCATAAGAATTACCATCCTAACATAAGGATATAATAAATGAACCTCATAATGTTAAATATTAACACCAAACGGTTTAAACAAATCAACATTAACTAATGTATAACTTTGTGATATTTCATTAAACATTTTTCCAGTTATAATATTAAAATCCTTTTTGAAAATTTTACATCTAAATATAGCTAAAAATAAAGAAGAAACAAATAAATAAATAAATTTAATTAATTACTTAACTGATTGCTTCAGTTGGTTGTTCTCTCTGTTCATTCATGACTTAAAAAGTAATCATAGGCTCAGTAGCTATTAATCTATTCTTAATCATAAATTATGGTGATAACTTAAATAAGTAGTAATCCCCCTTTGAATTCATAATAATAATTAAAGTATCTCTTAATTAAATTAGTACTGATAGCTTCAGTTACTAGTTATTGAGTCTGAATCTCATTTCATATTATAATAATTAATCATGATATCTTTAATAGATAGTTATCACTTAAGTAATCTTAATAATAATACTAATACTAATATTAATACTAATTATAATACTAATATTAATCAAAGAATCCAATTAGGGGTTAAGTTACTAGTTATTGACTCTGTTCTTATTATAGTTAATTATTAGTAAGTATTGATAGCTTGAACTAGTAGTTATCACTTCTTAATTAATTAATTAATATCTTTAGCTGATAGCTTGAGTAGATAGTTATCTCTTATGTCTATAACAAAATAATTCAATATTAAATCAAAAATTCAGTAATGATGATAGCCTGAATCACTAGTTATCATCTCTGTTTCTATTAATATTAAAGATCAACTCTTCTTTTAATTCACATTTAATTAATAATTAATTACAATTATTGCTTCAGTAGTAAGTTATTATCTCTGTTTTAATTCATGAATAATGATATCTTAAGTAACTAGTAGTAAAGTCCATTCTTCTTAATTATTAGCTTGAGTTGTTAGTTCTCACCTAATTCACTTCTTCTTTTCATTTAATGATTGTTTGAGCTAGTAGTTGTCCTCTCTGCTCTCCTTTATTAATTAAACTTATCATTTTGTAATCTTATTGATAGCTTCAGTAGTAAGTTCTCACTTACCATTTAAATAAATAATAATAATCAATTAATGATAGCTTAAGTAATTAACTCTGTTTCTCATTCTACTCTCATTCTTGAACTTATTTTAATTTTTATTTCATTCATTGCTTCAATCACTAGTTCTTTACTATGGCTCTTATTATTCATATTATTATTATTCTAATTGATAGCTTGAGTAGTAAGTTCTCACCTAATTCACTTCTTATTCTCCACTTAAGGTTGGAAGAATTAAATGATAGCTTGAACAATTAGTAGTCTAGTCTGTACTTTTCTTCTCATATTAATTTCTTATTATTAATTAAATTAGATCATAGCTTGAGTTGTTAGTTACTATCTTTCCTTTTAAAGAAAATTATTATTTTAAATTCTTAACTAGATTACTATCTATTCAAACCGTCGAGTTGAATCTTAATTAATACTAGATTTGAGACCAGCAACAATAATAAGCACATTTTCTAATGAGGTGATCACAGGAACTAATTTTAAAAAATAACTAAAATAGAAACAAGTTGCTAATTGACCTATTTGAATAAAGGAAACTTAAACCTGCAACTCAGCAATGTGACCGAGTAAGATGAAATTGCAAGCAAATAAGAAAAAGAGCACTTTTGATAGGGCTTTGAAGCTGTTACCTCGAATTAGACTTCGATCTGTCACAGAAAGTGATAATAAAATTAAAATTGCACCAAACATTGCTATTACACCTCCAAGTTTATCTTGGATTGATCGTAATATTGCATAAAATGATAATAAATATCAATCTGGTACTATTGATGCGGGAGTTACTAAAGGATTAGCTTCAATATAATTATCAGAATGACCTAATACATTAGGATTAAAGAAAACGAAATAGCAAAAGGCAATTAAATAGACAAAAACAGTGATCAAATCCTTGAATATGAAGTAAGGATGCATTCCTATTCTATCAATATTAGCCGTTAAACCGATAGGGTTAGATGAACCATGAGAATGAAGTGCCATTAAGTGCATAATGGTAAGGGCGGCTAGAACAAAAGGTAATAAGTAGTGACGAGCAAAGAAGCGTTGAATAGTAGGATAACCAACACTGAACCCACCTCAAATGAACTCAACTAATTCCTTACCAATGAACGGTATTGCTGAAAAAAGGTTAGTTATTACAATTGAACCTCAATGACTCATTTGACCATAAGGAAGAGTATAAGCCATGAAGGCTGTGGCCATTAGTGCTATGAAGATCACTACACCGATTAGTCACAATTGAACCCGTGGTGAACGATAAGAACCCTAATAAAGAGCTTTCGCTATATGCAAGTAAACACAAATGAAAAAGAAAGATGCACCATTAGCTTGAGCGTATCTCAGGAATCAACCAAAGTTAACATCTCTCATGATATGTTCAACACTATTAAATGCTAAATCAATATGAGATGAATAGTGCATTGCTAATCATATTCCAGTTAAGATTTGAATCACTAGGGTTAAGCCTAATAATGAACCAAAATTGTAGCAATAATTCAGTGAGGATGGTTGAGGACTATCCATGATGTAGCTATTAAATAGAGAGAAAAATATGTTTTGTTTTCTTTGAGCCATATCAGATTACCTTATCTTTTTTTTTTCTTTCTTATTTTTTTCTTCATTAAAGAGAGATAGGAATTTAATATTTTAATAGTTTTAGTAGTGTTAGAAAGTGAAATTGATCACGATCGATGGTAGGAATGATAAGATCATCATTAGTTACTTAATCACGATATTAAATAGTAGTTATGGCAGGTTGAGTTGAGAGTTATCACTCTAATAGTATAATAAGAATGAGAGCTTGAATAGAAAGTAATCAAGTAAGTAACAACTAAGAATAAGAAGTAATGATAGTTTGAGTGGCAATCAATCTAGTCTAATGAAATTCAAGAAATGAATTGTTAGCTTCAGTAGTAAGAAATCAAGTTAACTCACCTTTTGTTCTTAATTATTTTAATGAGAAGATGATACCTTCAATCAGAACTTATCACCTCTAGTTATTAATAAAAATTAAAATATTATTATCATAATCATAATTAAATATTAAATATTAAATTTCAAATTAAATTGAAAGCTTAAGTAGTAAGTATTCTAGTCTATAATTAAAAAATAAGAGAAGATGATAGCTTAAGTAATGATTAATCAAGTAAGAATTAATAATTAAATTAGTTTCAATAATAATTGATAGCTTAAGTAGTAACTTATCTCCTCCAAAGGCTTGAGTTAGATCACTCTAGTAGTTAATTAGAATAATAATAATTGAAATGATAGCTTCAGTAGTAATTAATAAAGTAATAATAAGTTAAAGTTAAAGTTAAAGTTAAAGTTAAAACGAAAAGAATGAATGCTTGAGTAGAAATTAATCTTGTCTTAATACTAATAGTTCTTACTTTCTCATTTTAATGAATTATTTTTACTATCGCTTCAGTAGTAATTAACAAAGTGTTATTATTATCGTTCTAATTTAAGTTAAGTGAATGAAAGCTTCAGTAGTAATTAATCAAGTTAATAATAATAAGTAATGATAGTTTGAGAATTAAATAATATTAGTAGTAATAATGACTATCAAGTATTATTATCAAAATGAAGGCTTAAGTAATAATTAATCGAGTTTCTTATTTTATAAATAAGGTAATGATAGGCTTAATAGTTAGTGATCAATTGATAAATTTAAAATAAAAATCAAAATGATAGCTTAAGTAGTAATGAATCTAGTCTTAATATCATTCTCTCATGATTTACTTTAATTAATTAGATTAGTATTATTCATTTCAATTACTTTAATCAAGGCTTCAGTTAGTATTAATCTTGTCTGTTCTTCTTATTCATTAATATATTAGTTAATCATAGCTTCAGTTGGTATTAATCATGTCTGATATTTAATTAAAAAAAATTAAAATAATCAAGGCTTAACTAGTTAGTTATCTTGTTAGTAATATTTTTAAATAATAAAGAAATGAAATGATAGCTTAAGTAGTAATTAATCTTATCTTAATTTACAGAATAATAATATTCAATGATAGTTTCAGTAGTAACTTATCAAATCTAATTAAATTAACTAATAGTAATAGTAATCTATCAAATTGAACTTCCATTTCAAATTTAAGATGAAGGCTTCAGTAGTAATAATTAAAGTTAAAATTAAAATTAAAATGATTAAAGTAAATGATAGCTAGAGTAGTAACCTATCAACTCTAAATTTATTAAATAATGAAAAGGAACCATAGCTTAAGTAGTAATTGATCATCTACTTATTATTCCTTTTTTTCATTTGAATTAATAGTTAATGATTAAGGCTTGAGTAGAAATTAATCTGATCTGAAAGTAATTATTATTAATAATATTAAATAATGAAGGCTTCAGTAGTAAGAATTCAATAATAACTTAATTATTAAAAGTGAATCATTGCTTCAATAGTAACCTATCTATTCTAACTGGAATTCATAATAATAAGTAATGAGGGCATGAGTAATTATTAATCTAGTCATAATGATATGATAACCTTAAATATTAAGAACGGAGGCATGAGTAGTAATTAATCTCGGAATATTATCAAATAACAAGATGAGAGAGATTTGAACTCCCAAGAATTGAACTGAAGTCAACGATTTTTCCTATTAAATTATCATCTTTTTCTTCTTTTTATGATTATCTTTTATTAATATTAGATAAAAAAAATTGAAAAATGAGATGAGAATATTGAATAACATAGTACATAAGCCCAGTGCAGGTTCCCCTACAGTAACAGTATTTCGACTTAACACAAATCAATAACTATCTGTCTCTCAATGAGGTATTTCTTACTCAAATTCATTCATTTCCCTGAGCGAAGTCACATAGTGAATCAGCATAATTATTTTTCAGCGTGCGACGAGTGATTAGTGCGAAATAGGGGTTTAATTCACCGCGAGGTCCTCAATCGCGATTACTAACAATTCCGATTACATATTAACGAGTTTCAGTTAATAATTCATATAAGTTATAAAAAATACTGATTAATACTTATATCTTACAATGTTTTGGTCAATTTTGCTTTATATTTAAATTATGATATTGCATGACATTAGTATTGCATTTGTGCCACGTCTTTAGCCCTGGCCATTAGGGTCATAATGATTTGTCTTAGCTTCCATTATTCTTTAAGCCTTAATTAAAGTCATACTAACTTTAAGATTAGTAAAGGAATATCGTTCGTTAATGAGACTAAACCTTACGTCTTACGACACGAACTGGAAACAACGATGTAACACCTGTAATTCTAACTAATTGAAGAGTATACAAGGCCTGGTAAGTTGAATTGCGGATTATCAAATTAAACAACATGGTTCACTGTTATTACCTATAACCGTCTAATGTTTTGAATTTCATTCTTGTGAACGTACTATTCGGGCGGAATGCTTTTCGCTTTTGCTTATCTCACTTCTTAATGGGAAGGAATTAGCATTCATCGTTTACAGCTATAACTACTTGGGAAGCGAATCCAATTTGCTACTATAGCTCTCATCCATTAATGTTAATTGAAAATTTGATTAATACCTTAGTCTTTAACGTTCCCTCAGAGATAAGACATATCATCGTTACTTTAGAAGGTTCCCTAATCATATTCGTTCAATTCCAACAGAAAGAAAGATCTTAAGATCAAACTGTAATCCTGCGGATGCTTTAACCCCATGATGACAAATACTAGCTCCCTGTGTCTTACCGCAACAGCTGGCACACATTTTGGTTAGAACTGATAGATCCAAAATCTCCTTAGTGAAAAAAGATCAAAAGGTTTTTATTTAAATATCAATTTCACTTGACTAATTAAAAAGAACTATTCATTTAAGAATTTTTCATCTTGATTTTAATATAAAAATATTTAAAGTGTTCAATTATCACCTTTTCTGTTAACTGCATCAATCTTTCGATCATTGTGCAAAATTCCCCACTGCTGCATATTACTATGTTGACTGTTCTCTCATAATCAACGTGGCTATTCTGACTACTCATCATTAGCTACAGATCTTCGGCTTGCTCTTACTTTTACTAGGCCAACTACCATTAAACTGAAAAAGCGTGATCAAAAGCGATAATGATTATCTCTTAGTATTAAACTAATGGCAGTATCTAACTGAACTTTTGATTCTTATTTCTTTTTTTATCCTCACTTATTCACCACTAACAAATTGATTAATTCTTTTAGTCAGAATCACTAATGAGTACTATTAATTTCAAGTTTGTTGTATGATTAGCATGTGTCATGTTACAGAATAGTATTCTGTCAGACCCAACATCATGCTCAAGTTATTATTATTATTTTAGTAGTTACTTAATAATTTAATCAAAGAGGAGATCACTACCAACTCATTCCTTGAGTTTTTTCAATAATTAGGTATGCATTGTTAAGAGTGAACTTACTACTAAAGCAGTGAATAGCATGAGAAATTTAATTAAGAATAAAAGAAAAAGATGATAGCTTGAGAGGAAAGAAACCCAGTAACAATCAATTTTAACTAATACTAAATAGTAATGAAGGCTTGAATAAGTAGTACTCATTTAAAAAAGAATGAATGAATTAATAGTAATATCAAATCAAATCAAATGATAGCTTAAGTAGTAATTAGTAAGCTAAAGAATTAAATGAAGTTATCTCAAGTTAAATTTTAATTTTAATATTAATTAAAAAAGATTAAGGCTTAAATAGGTACTTTTCAAAATACAGAATTAGACTGATAGCTTGAGTAGTAATTAGTAAAGTTAAAGTAACTATTAATAGTTAAAGTGAATTAAATGAAGAATAATCAGGGCTTGAATAAGAAGTTAGTAGCTGAAGTTAATCAAACATTAAGAATGAAATGATAGCTTAAGTAGAAAAGAATAAAGTAAGTAATGAATAATAAAAAAATGATAGGTTAAGTAACAAGTGAACAAGTGAACAAGTGATCAAGTAAGAATAATTTTAAATAAATCAAGAATAATAGTTAATTAAGAGAGAAGGAATGAAATGATAGCTTGAATAAGAAGTATTCAATGAAAAGTTCAATTAAACATTCATTCATTATCATAAGTAACAATGATAGCTTCAGTAGTAATTAATAAAGTTAAATTTAATTAATAAATCATCACAACTAACTGCTAATTAATAACAGAAATCATCACAACTAACTGCTCATTAACAGAAATATCAATGATCGCTTCAGTAGAATAGAGTAATGCTTGTTCTTTTTCTAATTTAATATTCTAATAATGATAGGCTCAGTAGTTAGTTCTCACCTAATTCTTTTTCTTATTTTAAGAGTAGATATGATAGGCTCAGTAGTTAGTTATCACAATAAGATTAGTTTAATTTAATACTCCACCTAAGGTGGAGAAGAGAGAGATCTTAGCTTTAATCATAAGTAACAAACTCTAACTCTAACTCAAACTAAAGTTAAATATTAATTAATACTTAATTATTACTATCAATTGTTAAGAGTTCTATTTTATTTTAATAATGATAGGCTCAAAGCCTAGTTATCGAGTTACTATTCTTATTCTAATTAAAAAAGGAATGAAAGCATAGCTTAAGTAATAACTTAGTTCCATTTTATTCTTATTAAGATCTTAATAATTAAGATCACAGCTTCAGTCACTATTTCTTTCCCGAAGGGGAAAATATTAAATTATGAGATGATAGGTTAAATAGTAATTAATCACTTAGTCATTCAGCTCTTATTTCAAAATTCAATTAGAATTAAAATTTAAATTAGAATTAGAATTAGAATTAGAATTAGAATTAAAAATGATAGCTTCAATAAGAATTAATCTCTCTGCATTTACTAATATAATTATAGTATTATTAATTAATAGTAATATAGATCATAGCTTCAGTACTAATTACTCTAGTGAGTATTTTAATCATTTAGTATTTAAATTTAAAAAATTTATTAACTAAGGGTTGAGTTACAAGTAGTAATATCTGTTCCATTTCATTTTAATTTATAATGAGAAGATGATAGCTTGAATAAGAATTAATCACTCTGTGTTTACTAATTGTAGTAGTATTATTATTAATAATAAGAGAAAAGATTGATAGCTTAAGTAGTAATTAATCACTCAGTTCGAATTGTAATTGTAATTATAGTTGTAGAGAATAATATTAAACATTAAGATAATTATTAACTAAGGGTTGAGTTGCAAGTACTCTTATCTGATTATAATATTAATTATTATTAAACGATAGTTTGAGTACTAACTTATCACTCTAAGTATGATATTAATTGTTAATCTTAAATCTTAATTCTTTAATTCATCTATTATTCAGAGATGAAGGCCTTAATCGTAATTGACCTTATGTGATCATTTCTATTTTAATAATATTAAAGAGATCATAGCTTGAATAGTAAGTTATTAACTATAATATTAATATTAATTAAAGAGAAAATTAAATATCTAATAATAGTTTGAGTAACTAGTTCACCACTTTGGGTTATTTTAGAAATCAATTTATCTATAATGAATCATAAGTAACTAATGATAGTTTGAGTATCTTAATTCATTAATAATTATCTAACGATAGTTTGAATTGAAATTTATCACTAATTAATTAAGTTATTCTCACAATGAAGGCTTTAATAGTAATTGATCTTCTGTACTATTTGATTAATAATTAAAAGCTGATTGCTTCAGACCAATACTACTTACTCTCATTCTTTTCTTTAATGACTGTTTGAATTACTAGTTAACCACTCTGTGTTATTTTCTTATTATAGTTCTAATGAGGGCTTTAATTGTTATTAATCTAGTCTTAATCTATAACTTAAGTATATTTTTATTTTATTATTAAGTAAGAGGATAGCTTGAGTAGTAATTGATCACTTCATATTCACATTCACTTATGATAATCATAATTCATTAATTAATAATTGTAACTATAGCTTCAGTTGATATTAATAACCACTCTCTTTCTTCATAATACTATTACTTATTTTTAATAATTCATCATTGTTTCAATAGTAAGTTCTCACTCTCTTATTCATCTCTTTCTAATTTTACTTAATATTTAATCATAACGATAGCTTTAATCGTTATTTATCACTCTGTGTTCATTAAATAAAAAAAAGATCCTAACGATAGCTTTAATACTAATTTACCTCTCTGTGTTACTTTATTTAACTTTTAAATAATAATAATGATAGGTTCAGTACTAACTTATCACTCTTCATTGGATTAACTGTTATCATTTAATAGGAGTTACTATCTAAGCTTATTAGGAGTTACAATGAAGGCTTTAATAGTAATTATTCATCTCTTCTTTCATTTGAATTTTAATTTTATCAATTGATCATCGCTTCAGTCTAATATTACTGACTCTATTCTATTGGAATTAATAATCATAGCTTCAACTACTAGTTATCTTCTCTTTCTTTCATTTAACCATTGCTTGAGTTAATAGTAATCCTTTCTCTCTCTACTTTTTTTAATTAAAACATTATGTTAAACAAGAGAGTAATTAGCTGTAGTGGTTGAGTTGAATGTTCCCACTTGTGTTCAATTAATAGTAAGCATTTAGCTTTAATTATGATTGCTTAGTAATGTTAGTCATATCATATTACCTTTCATTGAGGTTTTCTTTTAGTTTGATTGATACGGCAGCTTGAATAGATAATAATCCAGTGTGACCCCTTCTGATTAAGTAACAATAATGATTTGAATTTGATAGAAAAGAACAATACGATAATTCCGTATCTCACCTAAGCTATTGATTAGTATAGGAAAACAAAGAGTAACTTTAGTAATAAGAATCTGATTTTAATTAATAAGGGAAGAAATTGAACTAATAGTACTTAACTCCAATCTGAAAACAGATCTAATTAAACTTGAGGAATTGAATCATCTTAGTACTCATAGGAAGAAAAGTCAACAGAGATCTAGTTAGTAGCGGTGAGCGAAAGTTAGTAAGGCCTTAATTAAGTAAATTGCTTCTGTGATTGAACATAGGGATCACTATCTCTAAGGCTAAATATGATCATTAAGTAATAATAGTACCGTGAGGGGGTTAGCGGAATTAACATAAGCACTACAAGCAAATAATTGTAAGTAGGTACCTTTTGTATAAAGGGTCGGTAAGTTACTCTCTTTTGCAACTTAATTAATTAATTAATTAGTGAAAGCAATTGTCCTTGCAGCAATAGTTAAAGTAAGAGGGAGTAGACCCGAAAGTTAATGATCTTACCTTGGTAAAGCGCGTACTATTTTTAATTATTTTTATTTTGTTTTTAATTATGTTCCTTTGTAGTACTGATCGGCTGAACAGGTTGGTGTTGCAAAACTATCGAATAACTGAGGTAAGCAAGTGAAAGACAAATCTGATTCACAGATAGCTGGTTCTCTGCGAAATATATTTAAGTATAGCCCAATTAAACTATTTTGTTATGGTACAACACTGAATTCTGATTAAAATATAAATTTTTTGGTTTGGGGCAGTACGCCCTATCTTCATAATTTATTTTCATAATATAACTAAAATAATTGGAGTCAGACATTGTGTGATAAGGTACTTTTGTAATTGGTAAACACCCCTATTAATTGTTAAGCTTCCTAATTAATATTAAGTGAAAAAAATGATCGTGATATCCTCATGCAATCAGTAGGTGGGTTTGACAATAATTATCCTTAAATGAACATGTAACAATGCACTGATTAACTTTGGACTCACTTTCTTAAAATATAACGGATCTAATTATTATTACTGAAACATTAAATTCACATTACTTTGGTTTTGTGTTTGGTACCAGACCTTTTAGTGATCTTTCATTTTTAATTTTATTCATTAAAGATGAGATAGTAAGATATTAATTAACTAAAAAGAGAATGCCGACATGAGTAACGAAAATAAGGTCAATCCTTATCACCCTATGCTTATGGTTTTAATATTAAAGTACGGCCCTTAAGTCTAATCGAATCAATTGATTTTGATAATAGGATGAAACTAACTCATTACTGACTAATCTCTTTCTAATGCTTTCATCTAATTAATCATAAGTTAGATATGGCTGAATCTAGTTAAAGAGCAAGAAATGTAATAAGAAATACCGTAATACAAACCGACTCTGGTATGCTAGTTGAGTAAATGAAGGTGAAGGAGTGAACTGCGTTCAAGGAATTCGGCAAATACTGCTCTAACGTTTAACAATAACGAGATGCATTAGTTCTATTTTCTTCTCACCGAAAGATGGTACAATTTAACTAATCAAGCAAAGACAAGATTGGACAACTGTTTAACAAAAACACAGCACATTGCTATTATTTAATATGAGTATAGTGTGTGAACTCTGCTCAATGGTTTAATCTAATACTATGAGATTGGTGTGATAGCCTTCTCATCAAATGGTAACTAAATACCGGCCTTACACTGAGGCTCATAATGTAGCCAAATTAATTGGCATTTAAATGAAGTCCTGCATGATTGACGGAATGATCCAATGACTGTCTCGAACGCAGGCTCAGTGAAATTGAAAAAGCTGTGAAGATGCAGCTTTACTGTAACCAAGTAGGTTGAGTTCAACTTGAGTTGAGTTTAGTTCTTGATTTAAGATATTAATCCTTCTCTATGTTAACTCTTATCTTTTTTTATTTTTTTAGTTAGTTTTCTCATTCAATTCTCTGAAACACCCCTTGGGGCTCACTTTTGATGGGGCGTAATTTTCAAAAGTATTTGAATAACCCTATACCAAAAGGAAAGATATTGCTTCCCCTATTGGGTATAAATATCTTTTATTCACTATTGCTAAGATTAGGTTTGGTTTTCTTTGTCCTGTTAACAAGTTACGTATCAATTAATGATTGATTTATTCAATCCCTATAGGAAGAGTAATGTCATAACCAAGCCAAAACTGAAAGATTAACTCATCAATCAGGCACATAAGTGGAGCATAATGAACAAATAGTTTAGTTAGTAATAGCTATTGATAACGAAGTAAACTTACGCCGGGGATAACAGGCTGATATAACGAAAGAGTAGCTATTGTAAGTGATGTTTGGCACATCGATGCCGGCTCTACCTATCATCTGGATTGTAACACCTTAGAAGGGTTCACCTGTTCGCTGATTAAAAGGTATCGTGATTTTGGGTTCAGCACATTGTGAAACAGTACGCTTCTTATCAACTACAGTACTACTATTCTTATTATTGTTGATTTTAGTACGAAAGGATAACAATTAATGTTATCTATAGTCATTCTCACTATCATTACTAATTAAAAATTTACTTTCTATCTCAGATTTGATTCAAATTTTCAGTTTGACTATTGAGATAACCCACATAACAATGTAATAAAAGTTGAATGCATCTCAAACTCGAAGTATCATATCTAAAAATAGAATAGGAGATGCTTAATACTAAGGCATTATTATAGTTGATTCGATTGCTATATCATTTTAAACTAATTCCTTTTCATTTTTTGTTTTTATTTTTAATAATACTTTATTATCACTACCTTAATTTGCTCATTTGGTAGACCGTTGGTCTTGTAATTAAGAGAGCGGGGTTCAATTCCCTGATTGACCTTATCACTAGCTGACCTTATCGTCAAACGGTACGACGTTAGATCTTCATTATAAAAATATCCTCTCAATCCCGGTTAAGGTTGATTTTTCTTTCTTCTTTAATGCGATATGGTGTAACTCGCTCTAACATACTAACCTCATGACTTAGTGCTCTATGTTCAAATCATAGTATTGCTGTACTCAAACTAATAGTAATTAATTATTTTAAATAGTTGGGATTGTAGCTTAATGGTAAACCTAACCACTCATAATGATTCGATATAAGTTCAATTCTTTGTTATTCCAATTACTTACTACTCAAACTATCATTCCTTTCTCCTTATTAATCTCACTCTAATTTAATATCATAATTTTATATTCAATCTGACTCTCATTATTAATTAAAGTGGAATATTCAATATCACTCTATTATTTAAACTGATTGTTATAGTTAATCTGACTGATAGTATTAATGGAATAATTAATCAGACTGTAATAATAAAAAATGTCATAGTAAATCTTACTATAGTAAGAAATATCTTTCATATTAAATAATTTATAAATCTAAACTTAAATAAAAAAAGGAAACTAAAAAAAAATAATAAACTTAACCCAATTACCATACAATTTTAATATCTTCCACAATATATCAAATAACTCAAATTATTGATTATCCAAATAAACTAATTAAATTAAATACAAAGTTAAAAGATTTATCTGTTATCTCTCTAAAAGCTTCAAAGAATACCAGAGATTCTAAAAGTGTATTAAATAAATTAATATGTTAGACACTATCATTAACAGAAACTTTTTTAAAAAAAGTATTTAAATTTTAGCTCTTTGG
>Ga0154003_1000064_pt1 | contig 33172 bp, 13 predicted proteins | sample TSFL087MetaG_FD_104679 | JGI IMG/M metagenome (GOLD analysis project Ga0154003, IMG submission 104679) | Attine ant fungus gardens microbial communities from Florida, USA - TSFL087 MetaG | ecosystem: Host-associated > Fungi > Mycelium > Unclassified | place: USA: Florida, Lake Talquin State...
CGGGTTGCGCTGACATCGTCCAAGACATTGATGGCGTACTCGCCAGCTACCTGTCCATGTCTTTCGCTGCGCCGCATCTGTTCGGGGAGCGCCTGCAGACATTTGAGGCCGACTTCCGCGCTGAACTCGCTGCACGTTCGCCGAGCGGCCTGTTCTGGGACTGGCCGGGTGATACTGAGATACTCCTGGCGCGCAGGCCGAGGTGACCGGCGTGAGATTGAGAGGCATATAGGTATACAAACATCGTGGAGATTACGATGGGCGCTTGGCGACCTGTCTTGATAGTATTATGGTAAAAATCTAGACAACTCGCCGAAAACTCACGGTGCAAGCATTACAGGATGTCAAGCCTGCTCACCAAAGGCTAACGCTGGATCGAAGCGAGGCGCAGGGCTGAGACAATGATCAATAACTGCGATGCGCCTATCCGAAGGCCGCCGTGCCTCTTGCACCAAAAGCTCGGGAGATCCCAAATCAAATTGCCAAAATCAATTCTTCAGACAACGATCTAACAGCCTGAGTCACTAGGCCGTCTTGAGCTATATCCGCAGCGAGCAAATCAACATATTCATCCAGGGACTGTTCATCATCATTCTTGATGAACGGCCTATTGTGTACACGCGCGCAATTTGTAACGACATGAACCGCTTCATAGAGAGGTATAGTAGCAGGCGCGAGAGATTTTCGAGCGTCATAATGCTGTTGATCGACAAATGTCCGCAGATCGACGGCTTGGACTCCGAAGATCAAGGCGATCGCCATGTATTGGTGGCTTAGGCGAACAGCCTCTCTCGCCAGATTGGCTGAGCTGAACCCAAGGCTGTTGATATTCTGATTGAACTGCTCGGCGTGAGTTTGAAAAAGATTCACATGTGGGTTTCCCAGATGAGCGATGAGTGGCACAATTGAGTTCCCACAAATCTGCAGGATCTTTAGCCCCATATTTATCTTCCGCTGCGGATTCCCAACTAACGAAGGGGGAAGACCGTTGCTGAATTCAGGCGCTACTAACAGAGCAATTTGAGTATCGAGATGCTTGACCAGCAAGCCGAGATAGTAGCGGAACTGGTCCATGGATATCCCGATATACTGCCCCAGAAAGTTTCCCGAGTGATAGCTGACTCTCTGTTCGGAATCAAACAGCGGGTTATCATTGGCGGAATTCGCCTCCACCTCCACTTGCCTTGCGATCGTTTGAAACCCATCAATGATAGGCCCCAGGTATTGAGGCAAACATCTCAGCGAATAGCGATCTTGAATCGGCTGATTCCTCCGATCGTCGCGCTTATTATCCAGTCCATGCCGGCAAAGTTTTGAGTCTTCAAGGAGCCACATCATCTGCCGCGCCGCCCGAATCTGCCCCTGATGCGGTTTCAGTTGATGAATGAACGGATGGAAAGGTTGATCGGCGCCTTGCAGCCCTTGAATAAAGAGGGCATGAACACCCAGCGATAAAGCCAGGAGCCGGAACCCATCCCATAAGGCATTGGCGGCTATCCCCGTCATCATTGAAGTTCCGTTGATCATGGCCAATCCTTCTTTCGGCAGAAGCTCCAGGCGTTCCATTCCTAAGCGTCTGAGGGCGGTAATGGAGTCTATTGTCTCCCCTTTGAAATCAACGGTGTAACTCCGATCCATTCCGATCACAGCCCCAGTGATATATGAAAGGGGAACCAGATCACCGCTTGCCCCGATCGACCCCAATTCTCGAACGTGTGGAGTGACGTCTTCGTTGAGAAAGGTCACAAGTCTTTGGACCAAATCTCGCCGAATCCCGGAAACTCCTTTGAGATGGGAATTGACCCGCATAAGCATGGCCGCCCGTACGTCACTTTTAGGCAGTAACCTGCCGGCTCCGACTTTGGTCGCTCGAATCAGATTGTTTTGCAGTGCCTTGGCTTCACTGAGAGGAATATTGATATTTGCCATCCCGCCGAAGCCTGTCGTTACGCCATATACCGGCTCGCCGAGTTCGATGATTTGATTGATATAGGCGCAGGAATTCTCGAACCGTTCCCACACTTTCGGATCATCTGTAAGCTCGACTCTGGCGCCCCGGCGAGAAACAGACGCCAGCTTTTCGAGCGTCAATTCACCCCCTGTGATGATTACGCGGTCGATGTTTTTCACGATCGTGCCCCCATAAGCTCGGCATGAGTTTTGCGGGACTCTGAACGCAGGCGACTATCGGCCCGCGCTGTCGCCACAATTCCTAATCCCGCAACATTCTTGCCTTTGCGTTTGAATTGTTACTGAACCAGTTGAGAGTATGCTGAAATGAAAAGCTGAGCGCGCTGTGATTTATGCGCCCACCTATAGCGGTAGAAAACAAGACCAACCTGGTAAGAACCTGGTGTTTTCAGGATTGGCGGGAATCTATGACTTCGTATCGCGCCACTCACTCATAACGGAGCGCGATTACCGGATCCACCCTGGCCGCTCGCCTTGCCGGAATCCAACATGCCAAGAGGGCAATTACGACCAATAAACAAGAGGCCAGAACGAATGTGGCCGGATCAGTTGCGCTGACAGCAAACAGCAACCCCTTGATGAGCCGAGTCACCGCGAATGCTCCAACCAATCCGATCACCATCCCAGGAACAATCAGCGCTAACCCGCGTCCCATCACCATCTTAAGAATATCGGTGATACTTGCGCCCAAGGCGATCCGAATGCCAATCTCGTGTGTCCGTTGCTTTACCGAATAAGCAATCACCCCGTAGATTCCAATGGCGCTGAGAGCTAGCGCAAGGGCGGCGAAGATACCAAGTAAAACGGCGTTAAACCGTGGCTGCAGATATGCCGCATTCATGACTTCTTCCATCGTACGAGAATTACCGATGGGAACGCTGGGGTCCACCTTGGCAACTTCCTGTCGGACGGAATTTGTCAGGGTTTGAGGGTCAACCTTCGTCCGAACCACAAGACTGAACCATTGTTGCAATCCGATCTGGCCATAGGTCGCGGCATGTTGACTGAGCGGGACAAAAATCTCTTGTCTCGTATCGGCGTTAAGCGCTCGATTCTTCGCATCAGCCACCACGCCCATTATCGTCAAGTAAGGGGTTTTCGCCTGATCCGGCATCGCGTCAAGCAAACGTATTTGCTTGCCAATCGGGTCCTCGTTGGGCCAATGCGTGCGGGCCAGGGTCTCATTGATGATGGCCACAGGTCGGCTCCCCTCCTGATCCGCATCTTCAAAAACCCTACCCCCGACCAATTCGATTCCCATGGTCTGAAAGTACGAGGGGCTGACAGTTCGGAAATCAATACTCAGGTTTTTTCCGGACATGTCGAAAGGTCGTCCACTAATTTGCATCAGCGTGTCGTTGTTATTGCCGCCTATGGGTAACGGGTCTGTAACCGCGACCGATTCGACGCCTGGCAATCGTCGGACATTTTCGATGATTTGTGTGTAGAGATTCGTAACCTGCTGATTAGTTTGATAAGCGGTAGTTGATGGAGATAACCGCACGGTCAGCAACTTCGACGGATTAAAGCCCATATCGACCCGTTGTAATCGCTGATAACTCTGCATCAGCAACCCGGCGTTAACCAGTAACAACGTGGCCAACCCGATCTCAGCTATGACCAGCGTTTTACGCAACCAATTACGGCCGGGGCTGACCACTGCCGCCCTCCCGCCTTCCTTGAGAGTCGATTGCAAATCAACTTTTATAGCTTGTAATGCCGGGATTGTCCCGAAGACTAAGCCGGTCAGCAGCGAAACCAGCAACAAATAACCCAAGGTCTGCCAGTCCAGGGCGGCGTTGAGTAACCGTGGAATGTTCCCGGGACTGAATGCGATGATGGTATTTAACCCCCAATAGGCCAACAACAATCCGCCAAGTCCGCCGATCAAGGCGAGCAACAGATTTTCCATCAATAATTGTACAACAACCAGCCGGGGCTTTGCGCCAAGGGCGGCGCGAATGGCAATCTCTTTCTGTCGTGATTCGCCGCGGACCAACAACAAATTGGCGATGTTAGCGCAGGCGATTAACAAGACCAATCCGACCGCAAGGAGAACCAACAAAAGCGCCGTCCGAACATCGCCTGTGATCTCCTCCTTCAGGGGGGTAAGAAAACTGCGAAATGAGCCGTCGGCAGGATAGGTGCTCGGATTCTCTTTGGCGACACGGCCGAGAATATTATTAAGCTCAGCCTGCGCCTGGACCATGGTTGCTCCTTCGCGTAACCGCGCGAAGACGTTCAACCCGCGATTGCTACGATCGAGTTTGGCCGGGTTCAAACGAAGAGGTCGCCAAATTTCCGTCACCACATTCGCCTGAATCTCGCCCGGAGACCTAAAGTCCGCCGGTAAGACCCCAACAACGGTGTAATTATTGTTACCCATAGTCAGACTCTGTCCGACAATATTAGGATCGGAGTTGAATCGTTTCCGCCAGGTAGAATGAGCCAACAAAACGACATTACTTGCGTCGCTCTGTCCATCCTCCGAAGCGAAGACACGCCCATTCTGCGCTTCGACTCCTAGCAGGCGAAAGAGGTCGACGGTAACAACCCCAGTGGAAATACGTTCTGGTCCCTCTCTCAGGTTGATCACTTGAATTAAGCTGATCTGAGCGCTGACATCCTTCAACACCTGACTCTCATCGCGAAGACGGTAAAACTCCAACTGTGAAAGTCCGGATTTCGGGAGCCCGGAAGTCGGAAACGACCCCCAGATCGTCAAGATCCGATCTGATTGACGATATGGCAATTGCCTGAGCAAGACGGCATTGATTACGCTGAAGATCGCCGCATTCGCCCCGATACCGAGCGCCAGAGTGAGGACTGCAACTGAGGTAAACCCGGGATTCTTGAGCAGGACCCGTAAACCGTATCGTAAATTTTGTTGTAGCGTTCGCATTTTCTCCTCCAACAATTTGTCACAGAGTGTACCATAATATAGACATCATTATATAGACATCATTTTTGTATAGCGCGCTGTGACGGTATACGAAGATTAGTTGGCGTTCCTATAACTGGCGCGACTAACGCGCTTGATAGGCAATGGCGGAGGGTTCGGCGCAGACCTTCCGGCGCTTTTTAGATTTTCAATGGTCTCGGAAAGCAGGGCGACTGTAGGTCGGTCGAACAACTGTTGTAATCCGACCTCAACCTGAAACGCCTCTCTCAATTTTGAAATGACTCGTGTCGCCAGGAGGGAATGTCCTCCAAGTGTGAAAAAATCATCGTGGATCCCCACCCGGTCAATTTCCAGGACCTGTTCGAAGATTTTGACTAGAGTCTCTTGTATGGCCGTACTCGGACCGATCAACAGGGTGTCAAGGCAGGGTCTCGTCCGGTCAGGCGCAAGCAAAGCCGCACGATCCACCTTTCCATTGGGAGTTCGCGGCAATGAATCGAGGGAAATAAAGGCTGACGGGATCATCTGCTCAGGCAACAGCTTTCGCAAAAATCCTCGTAGTTCTTCGATTTGTGTCGCGAGATCGGCTGCGGAGACAACATAGGCGATGAGCCGTTGATCGCCGGGGGTATCTTCCCGAGATAACACGAGAGCATCTTCAACTCGACCGTGAGACCTCAACGCCGCCTCGATCTCACCAGGCTCAATCCGATGTCCGCGGATCTTAACTTGATGATCGATGCGTCCGAGAAATTCGATCTCTCCATCATATCGATAGCGGGCCAAGTCGCCGGTCCGATAAAGCCTGGAGCCGGCCTCGCCCCCTAATGGGTCAGCAATAAATTTCTCAGCCGTCAAATCAGGACGGTTTAAATACCCACGTGCGACGCCACCTCCACCAATGAAGAGTTCGCCTGGTAAACCGATCGGGACAGGCAAGTGGTCTTTATTCAACAGGTAGGTTTGCGTATTTGACACCGGGCGGCCAATCGCGACGGGATTTAATCCTTTAACGACTCGACCGGAAACGGACCAGATAGTCGTCTCAGTAGGTCCATAAACGTTCCACAAGATCGGACACTTCTCCTGAATTTGATCGGCAAGGTCGCGGTCTAGAACTTCACCTCCACAAATTGCTTTTAACGGTTGGAGGCGCTGATCTCCCCCCCAGTCCGATGCCGACAATAATCTCCACGTCGCAGGAGTAGCCTGTATCACCGTGGCCTGACACTGACGTAACTTCCCGGCCAGCAGCGCCCCATCGGCAGATTCGAGATTGCCGGCGATGACCAATCGCGCCCCGACGAATAATGGTAGAAACATCTCAAGCGCAGCAATATCGAAAGAGAGGGTCGTAATGGCCAACAAAATATCTTCCCGGACAACGAATCTCTCCGCCCCCATGTAGCGCAATAAATTGACCACATTCCGATGTGTAATTTGCACACCCTTCGGCTTACCGGTCGAACCTGAGGTGTAGATGACGTAGGCAGTGTGGTCAGCCGACAATTCGCCGACGGGGTTTCCTCCACGGTTGAAAGTAGTGAGTTCCGTCTCCGCATCCTCGAAATCAAGGCATAAAATATCAACTGTCTGCCCATTCAGTTTGCCTGCCAACTCCGATTCGGTCAGCAACACTTGTGGTCGCCCATCCGCAATCATGTATGTCAATCGATCGATAGGGTAACGGGGGTCCAGTGGGAGATAAGCTCCACCTGCTTTAAGAACGCCGAGAAGCCCGACAAGCATCTTCAGGCTACGCTCCAGAAAGATTCCGACCAATCCTTCAGGCTCGACCCCAAGCGCTGTCAGCCGCCGCGCCAAACGACTAGCTTGATCGTTCAGTTCGAAGTAAGAGAGATGTTCATGGCCGAAGACCGCCGCAATCGCATCCGGAGCGCGTTCCACTTGGTTTTCGATAATTTGATGGATGCGCCGATCGGGAGGAGATGTAACCTCGCCGCTCCCCCATTCATGAAGAACCAGTGATCGTTCGGATTTAGTTAAAAGTGAAACAGCGGTGAGGTGTTTGTGACCTTCCGTCATACTCTCTAGTATATTCCGCAGATGATCACAGATCCGGTCAATAACCGAGGAATCAAATCGACTGGAATCATAAGTCATGTGGAACGACAACTCGCTTCCCGGGAAGACCATTAGCGTGAGAGGATAACCAGTCCTTGCTTCACTATGGACCAGATCATAAATTTCCGCCTTGATCTCCCTCTTTCGTGAAGCTCTGTCTGTCGGAGTATTCTCAAAAACCAGGATGCTCTCAAAAAGCGCCCTGCCTCGCGGAGCGTCACTCCAACCTTGAATTTGAATCAGCGAGCTATACTCATACTGCCGCACCCTGGCTAACCTGTCTTGCAGATTCTTGAGCCAAACAACCACCTCAGCATCCGTGCGGACCTCTACTCGGATCGGTAAAGTGTTGATGAACATTCCGACCATTTCCTCCACTCCTTCCAGAGCAGGAGGACGACCGGAAACCGTGGTCCCAAAGAGCACGTCGGATTTCCCGCTGTAGTAACTGAGCAATAACGCCCACGCTCCGTGGATCAATGTATTGGCAGTTAGTTGCTGTCTTTTCGCGAAATCGGTCAGTTTGCCGCTTATGGACTCCGATAAGGAAAATTTTTTCGTCCGATGGGATTCGTACGCCTCGGGTCGGTGGTTCGCTGTTTCGCGCGGATTATCGACGAGGATCGAACTCGGTTCGGTGAAACCTTTAAGCGTCTCCCGCCAGAAGGCCTCCGCTTCCATTACGTTCTGTGATCGCAACCAGGCGATGTAGTTACGGTAGGGAAGCTCCTCGTTCGGTGGCGCCTCCACACCCAGACGGTTCGCCTCATAGATATCGTGGACCTCCCGAAAGATCAAAGATAATGACCATCCGTCAAGCAGAATGTGATGATAACTCCACACGAACCGATACAGTTCATCCTCCAATCGGATGAGGATACAACGCATTAATGGAGCTTGAGATAAACGAAAGCCCAGTTTGAGATCGTCATCCTGTAAAGAGATTAAACGCTCTTGTTGCGTTTCCCGAGACAACCCTCGCCAATCCAGCAGCTTCCAGGGCAACTCCACGCGACCGCGAACTACCTGCAACGGCTCGCTCAAATCTTCCCACAGAAAGGCAGTGCGAAAGATCGCATGATTTTGGATCAGCCGCCGCCAGGCCCGTTCGTAGGCCTCGACATCAAGCTCGCCGTGAATCGTCCATGACATCTGATCGCAATATGTCCCGGACTCAGGAGCATAGAGGGTGTGAAAGAGCATCCCCATCTGTAGTGGCGACAAGGGGTAGACATCTTCGACGTTATTCAGTTTCATTTTTCCGAGCGCCTCCTTCACCCTTGCGATAAAAACGTATCGGATTGGGCTATCAGCCGTGACAACGTCTGCAGCGTTCGGTTGTCTAGATCGGCCAGAGGAAAATCCGAAGGGGTGAAAATCGTCGATTCCTGCGTTTGGCAATGTGTGAGGAGCATACGCAGCTGCCTCTCGAATTCCAAGACCAATCGCTCCACCGAAGTCGTCTCGATTTGTGTCTCACCGTAAACCCACTCTACCTGCAGCCGCCGTTCATTGATCCGGGACTTAACCTCGATAAACTGACGAACCGGCCCCGGCCGCCCATAGCCCCCCATCTCCAGTTTCAAGACTGAGCCGAGCAAATCGGAATCCGAGATGATCTGATCAAACTGGCCGAGGTAGTTGAATGCAATTCTAGGTTGTAGAAACATCTGCGGGTTCGACTCGGCGGCGCCTTCATTGTTAGAGGACAACCGCCGAATATCATTGAGGCCTTCATTAACATTACTTCGGCATTGTTCTTTGATTGTCACCAATGAACCGCCAAGATCATCCAAGTCGTCAATCTGATACCGCTTCGTGATCGCGTGATTGAAGCAGCCGACAGTACGCGAGACTTCCGCATCATCGAAAATGTCGCGCCGCCCGTGCAGGAGCCGGTCGATCAATACCGAACGGCTTCCCGACTCATGCGAGTAGGTTCGAACCAGAGCCGTCAGTAGAATCTCGTCCGGCCGCATGTTGTAAACTGCCGCTGCTTCGCCGTTCAAAGATTCGGTCTCCGCAACACTGAGCGAGATCGATAAAGTTCGTGGTTCGGATTCGGGTTTCAGATCACGAACCTCATCCTTCGACAAGCGGGCCATGCCGGGAAAAAATTCCGGCGCCTCAGAAACCGGTTCCGATCGGGGTCCCGATCTTCGCTCGGATTCGGATAATCTTTCCGCCCATTGCTTGAATGAGAGTGTCTGCGGCTTGAGATGAGGATCTTCCCCTTGACTCAATTTTCGGTAAACTGCCTGCAAATCCTCCAGGAAAATTTTCAAGGAGACCGAGTCACAGACCAGACAATTTATAATGATGATGATTCGAGTTCTCCGCGCCTCCCCCAAGTTGAACCAGGCTGTCCGGACCAGTCGTCCGGCCGAAAGACTCATCCCGGCTTTCAATTCCGAGATCTTCGCTTCAACCTCAGCCTCCTGTTCCGACTCCGACAGGCGCGACAAATCCATCCGCTCAAACGTTATAGAACCCGGCGAGTCCGGTTCGCGCATGACCCAACTCGACCCATGTTTTTCGAATCGAAGGCTCAGCGCACGATGGTAAGTCGACAAATATTCAAGACTCTTCTCCCATAACGCCGAATCAATCTCCGCTGATGTTTCTGTCAAAATGATGGAGACAATACCATCCGGCTCCACCGGATTCATATCAATGGCGCTTAATTGCGCGGGAGTTAAAGGCGCAGGTCGGTCACTCCAGTTCGAGTGAGCCGATTCGGCGCCGCGCGCGACTTTGGCCAACTCCGCGATAGTCTGGTATTGAAAAAGCTGTTGCGCTGTCAAACTCAAACCGGACGAGTTGAGCTTGGCCATGATTCGAATGGCTTGCACGGAGTCTCCGCCTAATTCAAAAAAGTTATCATCTCTACCGACTTCATGAATGCCGAGAATCTCTTGCCAAACCTCGGCGATGATTCTTTCCGTCCCGGCGCCCGGAAGCTCAAAAACTGTCCTCAAGGGAGGCCTGGAATATTCGGATCCCACCGTCTGAGAATCGGTCCGATGTCGGACCGCCGACGCCGATCTCAACTTCTCCGATCTTTGTCTCACGATCGAAAAGTCGAGGGGCGAGACGATGATTTGAGCCGGTGAATTGGCGTTGTTGATGATGCGGTTGAAAGCTTCGCATCCCTCCTCTGGCGAGATGACCTCCGCCTTAGACCGCTCGCTTGAGGCTTTGATTTTCGTTGAAAGCTCATCAGCGCGCTTCACGGTAAATTCTTCGATTTCGAGGAGCTCTTCCCCGCGCTCGTCCATGATCGTGATATCAAATTCCAGAGTCTCCTTTCTGGAGGAGGACTTCTCCTTGCGACGAGCATAACTATAGAGCTTCTTGGTCAGCGGTCTGAACAACCTCACTTTCTTATAAGACAACGGTAGATAGAACCCGCCTTCATATTGCTTGGCGAATCCGGTCGCGGCATCGAGCAATGCGGGGTGTAATTTGTAGACATCCAGATCGGCGGAAAAGGAGTCGGGCAATTCTATTCGGGCCAGCCGCTCTGTCTCTCCGATATAGATTTGTTTGATGGCAGCCCATCTCGGTCCGAGCCCTTTCGCCCGCTCGCCGTCTTTGATCACGATCTCTTTCACGCGACACCGCTCTCTCAACTCCCGGAGGTCATATTTTTTCGTCTGAACCGTGGGCTGATAAACTATTCTTCCCATGGCGTGATCGGTCCAGCCGAGGCTTCCCTGATTTCGAGAATCGCTGCTGATGATGAAGTCATACCCGTCTCCGTTCTTTTCGATAGTCGTGCGAACGGTTTTACCACCAGCGTCAACCCACAGCGGAGTGAGAAACACCGTATCGCGGATTTCGATCGGACCGCCGGCCGTGAGTCTCTCCGCGCCGGCTCTGACCATCTCCAAATATGCCGTTCCCGGCGCCAGAGCGCGTCCCATCAACCGATGCTCGTTGATAATCCAATGGCGCGACGCATTCAGTTCGGTCAAGAAAGTGATCCGCTCCGTTGACTGATCCGCTAAGTATTCCAGCAATGGATGGTCGAGTCGATCAAGCTGATTCACAAACGGCGCCTGATCGGAACGTGTCGTTCCAATCTCATCTCCCGCCTCGGCGGCCATCCCGACTTCCCCCCACCTCCCCCAATTGATCGCGACGGTGAAGGTTCCACGACGCGCCGCATAGTCGGAAGCGAAGGCGTTGAGAAAAGCGTTTGCCGCGCAATAATCGGCCTGCCCTAATCCGCCAGTGATGGAGTTAAGCGATGAAAAGAGGACAAAGAAATCTAGTTCCTGCCCTTCAAACACCGATTCGAGGATGCGCGCGCCGATCACCTTAGGCCGCAGAGCCTTCCCCGCCGTTTCCGGCCTTAGCAAATGGATGATTCCGCTCCCTGGGAGACCGGCGGCATGAATGACCCCGTTAATCTTCCCGAAGCGACGGCCGGCTTCCGTCAACACACCGAGCAGTTGTTCACGGGAAGTGACATCCGCGCTGAAGACGGCCACCTCCGCTCCCTTTTCTTCCAACGCCAGTAGCTTTTGAATTTTCCGGCTCAGGAAATTGTCGTCGGGATGCTTCGTCGCCCATGACTCCCATTGCTCTCGTTCAGGAAATTGAGTTCTACCGACCAGGATCAATCTCGCTTTTACTTGGGAGGCCAAGGTCTCGGCTATTGTCAACCCTATCCCCCCACATCCGCCGGTGATGAGGTAGACTCCACCGGGTCTCAACCTTTCACGAAAATCGAGCGGCGACGCCAGCCGCGTCTGTTCGAAGGCGCGAACCCAGCGATGATTGCCGCGATAGGCGATCACCCGATCCGACGTTTCCAAGGACCCTTCAGCAATCAGTCGCCCCACAAGCTTTTCGTTCAAGTCACCGGTTTCCCTCTCGAGGGTGAGATCTATACTGAGGCAAGTAATGTTGGGATATTCCTGCTCAACTACCGCGCAGGGCCCCAGCAACAGCGCCTTCTCCGGACAGAGGGTTTCTTCACCCGTCACTTCCTGGACCCCGTTCGAAACCATGACCATTCGAATCGGTGTGGCGACGCCATGACCGCTTAAGGCCTGAAAGAAAAAGAGCGGACTATAAAACGCCAGGTCGATGGCCCAATCTTCTCCGACGCGCGGTGGATCCGAGCTTCGAGTTACATTCCATAAGTGGAGAACCCTGGTGGGAATTTTATTCTGTCTTTGGAGTTCCCGGATCAGGAGGTCATAGTCCTCGCGCCTCCGCGGATTAATCACAAATGCGTCATCGGCGAAATGACTGAAGTTTTCCCCCGTGACGACCGTCACAACGTGATCGCCTGCCTGTCTGAGCTTTCCGATGAGTTGTTTCTCCGACTCGCTTCCGGCGCCAAACAAAAGCCATTTATCCCCTCCGCTCGTCATTGGAACCGCAAGTGGCGCGCTCCTCTTCCAGGAAATCGTGTAAAACCAATCGGCGAGATCAGCTCTTTTCTCTATGATTGGTTTGAAGAGATTCCCTTCGGTCTGTTTTTGCGGTTCAATCCGATATCGCTGGCGCTCGAACGGATAGGTCGGCGCCGGAACACGACGCCGTCGGCCTTCGTAAACCGCGGGCCAGTCGATTTCGGCTCCGGCCAACCAAAGACGGCCCAGACTCTTCAACAAAAAACGGACATCCGAGTCTCGCCCATGCCGGTGTTGAATCGAAGAAAGAACGACACGTTCATCCGTCTTTGACGCCAGGCGATTGACCAACCCGCTCAACCCCTGCCCGGGCCCGACTTCCAAAAAAACGGCGCGTTGATCCTTCAGAAGCTCTCCTACCCCGTCACTGAATCGTACGGGTTGCCGCAGTTGTTGCAACCAATACTCGGGGTCGGTCGCCTCCTGAGGCGTAATCCAGGTTCCGGTTAGATTCGAGACATAGGCGATGGTGGGAGGCTTAAGAGCAACCTTTCCAATCTCACCGGCGAAGAGCGTCCGCATCGAGTCCATGATGGGAGAATGGAAAGCGTGCGAAGTCTCGAGCCGTCGGAAAACAATTCCTCTCCGGTCAAGTCGAGACGCCAACTCGGTAATATCATCCTCCGGGCCCGACACCACGCACGAATTCGGAGCGTTGACTGCCGCCAATGAAAGGCGCTCACTGAGAAATGGCCGGATCTCCCCTTCATCGAGCGTCACTGTCGTCATGGCTCCCCGCGGAAGGCTTTGCATTAATCGCCCGCGGACGGCTACCAACTTCAAAGCTTCCTCCAGAGTAAAGACCCCCGCCAGGCAGGCTGCCACATATTCCCCCAGACTATGACCTATCATGGCCTGCGGGCGAATCCCCCATTTCAGCCATAGTTTTGCCAGCGCGTATTCGATGACGAAAACCGCTGGTTGTGTGATGTAAGTCTCCCTCAAGAGCCGCTCGGACTTATCCGCCTCTTCATCGCGCGGGAAGAGTATTTCGCGAAGATCACGACCCAGATACGGTCCCAGAATGTTCGAGCATCCGTCTACCTGGTCACGAAAAGTCGGTTCCGTGAGATAAAGCTCCCGTCCCATCCCTGGGTATTGAGATCCCTGCCCCGGAAACATAAAAATTACCGGACGACGCTCCCCATCCTGAACCCCGGTGAAGACGCATGTCGGGTCTTGTTCTTCCAACGCGCGCCCGACACTGGCGCTGTCACATCCGACGACAATCCGCCGATGCTCGAATGGTTTTCGGCCAAGTTGCAAGGTGAAAGCTGCGTCGGCCAGATTCAAATTGCCGTCACGTTTGAGATGATCACTCAGATTTTCCGAGGCTGTTTCAAGGGCAGAAGCCGTTTTCGCCGAGATGGAGAGCAATTGCCAGGGCCGTGAAGTCCCCGACTGTTCATGATCGGGGGCCTCCTCGACAACGAGGTGCGCATTTGTTCCACCGATCCCGAAGGAGCTCACACCTGCCCGCAACGGAGATTCTCCCCTGTTCCACAGGATCGGCGTGGAATTTACGTAAAACGGGCTCTCGGCAAAATCGATGTTGGGATGAGGTCGCTCAAAATGCAGGCTGGGCGGGATCACTCTATTTTTCAGCGCTAGAATCGCTTTAATCAACCCGGCGATACCGGCTGCCGTATCGAGATGTCCCATGTTGGTTTTCACCGAACCGACGGCGCAAAAACCTTTTTTGCTTGTTCCGGCGCGAAAAGCCTGTGTCAACGCGGCGATCTCAATGGGATCGCCGAGCGCCGTCGCTGTTCCGTGCGCTTCGACATAGCCGATCGTTTCGGGTTCAACACCGGCGTCCGACAGCGCCTCCATGATCACCTCGGCTTGCCCATCGACACTGGGGGCGGTGTATCCTACTTTCGACGCCCCGTCATTGTTGATCGCCGAACCTTTGATCACGGCGTAGATGTAGTCGCCGTCGTGAAGCGCGTCTTCCAATCTTTTCAAAACAACGGCCCCAACGCCGCTGCCATCCACCGTCCCCCCCGCCCCGGCGTCGAAGGCTCGACAATGTCCGTCGGGAGAGCGAATTCCCCCTTCCCGATACAGGTAACCGGAAATCTGTGATGAGCGAACCGTGGCGCCGCCTGCCAGCGCCATGTCACACTCGTAATTGATCAGGCTCCGGCATGCCAGATGAACTGCTACCAGAGAGGTCGAGCAGGCGGTTTGAATATTCAGGCTGGGCCCGCGCAGATTCAATTTATAAGAGACGCGAGTCGCCAGAAAATCCTTCTCATTTCCGAGAAAGGTCTGAAAAGCATTCTCCGGCTCTATCAATTGCGGATTTGAGGCCAGATTCTGGATCAAGTAACTGGTCGCGCCGACACCAGCATAAACGCCGATCAGACCTTCATACTTTTCAGGATAGTATCCGGCATTCTCAAACGCCTCCCAGGCGACCTCAAGGAAGAGGCGCTGTTGTGGATCAGTCAATTCGGCCTCCCTGGGGCTGTAGCCGAAGAACGAAGCGTCAAACAGATCACTCCCCTCCAACACGCCGCGCGCCTTGACGTAATTCGAGTTGTTCAAGAGATCGCTGTCTACTCCCGCTTCCAGGAGTTCCTCGTCGGAAAAAAATGAGATCGTTTCGATGCCGCGATGTAAGTTATTCCAAAACTCTTCTACGGTTTTGGCCTTCGGAAACCGAACCCCCATCCCGATTACCGCAATCCCATTTTCTCTTGGTCTGGTCATCTCAGTCCCCTCTCCCATGCCGGGCGTCGAGCGCGATCTTTCGCTTGCGGACGCGATCCTGAATCCGCCGCCGCCGGTCTCCAGGGGAGCATTGACCACTCAAGTAGCTGGCGAGCGAGCCAATGGTCGGATATTTGAACAACTCGAGAACGGAAAGATCTCTATTTAAGGCGGCCTTCAACAGGCGCTGCAGTCGAATGATCAGTAATGAATGGCCCCCGAGATCGAAGAAATTATCATTGACGCCGACCTTCGACACATCCAGGACCTGCTTCCAGGCGTCGGCGATCGTCCGCTCGATTTGAGTCACAGGGGGCGTATAAACGGCCCCCATCTCGGGGCGCAGCCTCGTCGGTTTGGGCAAAGCCTGCCGATCGACTTTACCGTTGTGCGTCAGAGGTAACGCATCCATCACGATAAATTGAGAGGGAGTCATGTATTCAGGCAAAAGATCTTTGATGAAGTAGCGTAACTCGGTGACCGAGGGTGATGGCCCCGCCCCCGCAAGATAAGCCGTCAGACGATTATTTCCACTGCTATCTTGATCCACCACGACGACCGCCTCGCGAACCGAAGGATGCTTCACCAGGACAGCTTCGATCTCCCCCAATTCGATCCTAAATCCTCTGATCTTGACTTGATGATCTAGTCTTCCGAGGAATTCGATATTGCCGTCCGACATGTATCGAGCCAAATCGCCTGTTCGATACAGCCGGGCGCCCGGCTCGAGACTGAACGAGTCGGGAATGAATTTCTCCGCAGTCAAATCCGGACGATTCAAATAGCCCCGTCCCACCGCCACCCCGCCGATGGATAATTCGCCCTGCGCTCGGATCGGGACCAATTCCAGATCCGAGCTCATGAGATAAATCCGGATATTCTCCATCGGGCGACCGATGGGAACGATTCGCTGATCTTTTCCAGGGTGGCAACGCCAGTATGTCACGGCGAGCGAGGCTTCGGTCGGACCGTACAAATTGTACAATTCCGTATCTAACCGGGTAAAAATCCGCTCCTGCAAATCAAGGGTTAAGGCTTCCCCCGCGGCGGTGATCCGCTTCAATCGAAGGCGCTCCTCAAGCCCCTCTTCTTCCAGGAAGACCTGCAGCATGGAAGGCACGAAATCGGCGTGAGTGATTCCCACCTCTCTCATGAGTCTTGCAAGGTAAGAAGCGTCTTGTTCTCCACCCGGCTTCGCGATGACCAATTGCGCTCCCGCCGACAACGGCGCGAAAATCTCCCACACCGAGACGTCAAAGCTGATGGGGGTTTTACAGAGCACTCGATCCGGATCGCCGAGTCGATAATCTTTGATTCCCCAAAGCAAACGATTGCAGATGCCACGGTGGTGTAGCATGGCCCCTTTCGGCTTGCCTGTGGAACCGGAAGTGTAGATTACATAGGCCAGATTGCCAGGGCTCATCTCCACCTCAGGATTCTCATCATTCTCTCCACAAAGGAGGTCCCAAATCTCAGTAAGACCGACGACCTCGAAAGCGGGTGAGGTGAAGCGCCCGCTCAGACGTTCCCAGGCAAGCGCCATGCTTGTTCCACTGTCTTCCAGAATGAAATCCAGGCGATCCGCCGGATAGGCGGGATCAAGCGGCAGGTAGGCGCTTCCCGCTTTGAGAATCGCCATCAGCCCGATCACCATTTCCGGCGACCGTTCCATGTAGATCCCCACATTCGCATCAGGCCCCGCGCCTCGCTTGCGTAGGTAATGCGCCAGATTGTTCGATCGACGATTGAGCTCACCGTAAGTCAGCTGCCGGTCTTCAAAGACGACCGCGACCGCATCCGGAGTCCGTCTGACCCGGGCTTCGAACAGGTGATGGATACACAATTCGGATCGATCCTCGGTCTCAGTCTCGTTCCATTCCCTGAGCAATTGATCTAGCTCTCGGGCGCTCAAGACTGGCAACCTGCAGATCCTCGCCGACGGATCAGCGATAATCCCGGCGAGCAATGTTTCCAACTCGCCGAGCAACCTTTTGATCGTCGCCTGTTCAAAAATGTCAGTGTTGTATTGGATACATGCTCTCAAACCGCCCTTTGACCTTCGCATAAAGAGCGTCAAATCAAACTTCGCAGTTCCGCTGTTTACTTCGATCGAGCTCAAAGTCAGATCGGGTAACTCGACGGACTCAACCAGCGAATGATCGAACGCAAACATGACCTGGAAGAGTGGCGTATGACTCAGGTCGCGCGTCGGTCGCAGCGCTTCCACCAATTTTTCAAACGGTAAATCCTGATGCTGATAAGCTTCCAGGACCATCTCTCGGGTTCTGGAGAGCAGTTCCTCAAAACTCGGATTACCAGAAAGATCCGCTCTCAAAACAATTGTGTTGGCGAAATATCCGATGAGCCCCGCGACCTCACTACGATCGCGGGCGGCTATGGGGGCGCCGATGAGGAAATCGGTCTTGCCGGTATAGCGATAAAGCAAGGTTTCAAACGCCGCCAGGAGCAACATGAACATAGTCACATTCTCGCGCCGACTTAGTGTGTTTAATGCTTCGGAAAGATCCTCCGGCAGCGTCAGATATTCATATGCGCCGTTGGAGGTCTGGATCACGGGCCGCGCATGATCCGTCGGCAAATCCAATACCGGGGAAGCCTGCTCGAGTTTTTTAGTCCAGTAAATTAATCCCGCCGGCCGCGCATCACCCTCAAACTGCTCCCGTTGTTGACGCGCGAAATCCCCGTATTGAATCGGCAATTTAGGAAGTGAGGGGGTAGCGCCCAGGCAAAAAGAACGGTAGCAGACCGACAACTCCCGCATTAAGATACTCATCGACCACCAGTCTGAAATGATGTGATGCATATTTAATAGCAGGATGTGTTCCTTCTCGGCCAGTCGCAGAAGACTCGTGCGAAGCAATGGTCCTTGTACCAAATCGAACGGTTGGGCGGCGTCTCGGTCGATCCACTTTTTGACCTCGGCTTCTCGATCCGCATCCGGAACCCCGCTGAGGTCTTTAACCGGTAGTGACAGGTTTAGAACTGGAGCGACGATCTGGATCGTACTCCCGCCGACCTCGGCGAAGGTTGTTCGCAGGATTTCATGACGCTTGCAGATTTCATTGAAACTGCGCTCTAAGACTGGCGCATTCAGCGGGCCTTTCATCCGGATGGCCGCCGGAATATTGTTGACTGAGCTCCCCGGATATAGTTGCTCCAAGAACCATAACCGCTGTTGCGAAAAAGAGGGGGGATATTTTCCGGGCTCAACTTGTTTCGCCTTCAACAACTCTGCCAGGAGACCTCTCTTTTCCGCCGCGGATAACACACTAAGATCTTGCGTCTTACCGTCCATGCCTTCTCCGTTTCAGGTTGTAGTCATCGAGCGACGTTTCCCAGACGGCCTCTTTTGGCGTCGCAAGCGGGATCCAAATCTTCCGGGATGATCTCGTTTTGCGTCACTTGATCGATCGTCTGTCGTTTTCTGATGAGCGCGAATGAACCATCCTTGCGCAGGAGAACTTCAGGAGCTTCCGGAAATGAGTTGAAATTCTTCATATTCATACTTGAGCAGTAGCCCCCGGCGCGTTCGACCACCAGATAATCGCCGATTCGTGTTTCTGCCAACAATTGCGCCTCGACTTGTTCAGGGTCGGTCGGCTTGACCGTTAACATATCGCCGGCAATGCAACAATGACCCGAGACCAGATATTTTTTCACCTTATCGGTCAATCTGCCGCTGGCCGGAATGCTGACAAGCGGATGCAATGATCCGTAAAAGCCGGGCCGCAGTACCTCGGTAACTCCCGCATTGATCTTGAGAAACGAATAGCCGGACTTTCCGGTCGAAACGACATCGACAACCTTAGTCACCAACGATCCGCAATTGGCTGTTAACAATGTGCCAGGTTCAATCTCAAGCCATGGACTGTATCCCGTCCGCCGTTCGTATTCCAGAAAAGCCTGGCGCAGGGTCTCGCCGATCTGACGGTAGTCAACCTCAGGATCTGTCCTCAACGACTTTACTCTGTATCCGCCGCCGAGGTTGATGATCGATATCGGTCCGAACCGCTTCGATAATTCGAGTGTTTTGAGGGAAATGCGGAGCCATTCTTTGGGATCGTGGCCAGACCCGATATGCTGATGGATTCGGTTGACCGTCAGTTCGTATTTGCGGCACAGAGCTTTGGCCTCATCAATTACTTCGTGCCAGATCCCGAAACTCGACCTCGGACCTCCGCTGGTCAGCCGATTGATGAAGCCGCTCCCCTCGCCGGGATTGATCCGTATTGAAACCTCGGATCCGGGAAAATTTTTACCGTATTCCTCCAATTGACTGATTGAGCACGCCACGAATTGAACCCCATGGTCGATTAGCAGAGGAAAGTTCTTCGAGATTTCCTGGGCCGTCAGTAGAATTTTTCGAGGGGAGATTCCGACCGCCAGCGCCCTGGCGGCCTCCCACTCCGAACTCGCATCAAAATGGAGTCCCAACCGATCGAAGATTCTGAGCGCCGCGCCGGTCGCCCCCGCCTTCATCGAGTAACGAACTGTCAGTCCGAAGGCGTTTGGAAAGGCCAGCGCCTCTTTAGCCTGACGCTCGAACGATAGTTCGTCATAGACGAATACAGGCGTACCGAATTGCTCGGCGACAGACCGTACTTTTTCCGGGGTAAGGAATCGCAATGATTCGATTCCGGCTGGAGAAGTGGGCCGGTTGTTATTCATCTCTTCACTCCTTTCGCAATTTGCTTTTTAACGCAGAGGGTATGGTGATAAAGCTGCTTGAGAAAATTCAGATAGAACGCCGGATAGGATGTTTCCAGATAAACAATTTTTTCCCCCAGTTTCCGATGAAGTTGTGGAAGTTTCTCGTTAGGCACTCCCGGTAACCAGTGATGTTCCACATGATAATTATTTCCGTCTGTGAACCAGGCGGCGAAGAGCCCAGCTTTAACCGTGCGCGTGTTATTAAGCACATCCACGGTTCCGTTGTCGCAGCCTATATGCTCCGGGAGCTCGATCAAAGCGTGGGTCGGAATCGCAATCAGTAATGGCAGCAACCAGAGCTTTACAAATATTGGCGTCCAAAAGACCAATGTTAGAGTGACCATCCCTGCCAAAAATAAGCTCATGATCAGGTACTCCGTCCGGATTCTATGAGCTAGTCTTACCGAGACATCCGACCTGGTTACCCCGACAAACGCCCTCAAAATGTTCACTGCAACGTCTCGATAGTGACGCAGCATAAATAAATGTGGGATAATCGCCTTAAGTGAAGTCAAGGATTCGTAATTATAATTGAAGAACTCTTTATCTTCAGGAGTTCCCAGCAATTTGTGATGCCGGAAGTGACTCGCCTGGTAATCAGAAAATGACACCAGTGAAGGCAGCCCGAGGGTTATTCCCACAACCCGGTTTATGCTGCTTTTTCGGAACGCGGTGTTATGCAGGCACTGATGCTGCAATTCGACCGCGTGCGCATAAAGCAGCCCGAGCGCTACTACTCCGGCCGCCAATAATATTCCGCTCGCCGACAGTACGAACCAGATAATAATGATTGTCGACAACAGCAAAATCGCTAGTTTTCCCGTGAACACTCGATCGTTTATGGTGGTCAAACTCGGTAGATCGAGACCCTTAATCTCTTCTCCGACTCTAATCATAGTTGGCCTCCTTAAGGTCAGTTATCGAAGTTTTGGTCTCTGATTGCGAATCGCTCAGAAGATAAGCATGCGGCGCGAATGAACTTCATCTATTTATCCGCGCTTGGAGTTGATTATCGTTTCGGCTGCTGAGAAAGCGCCGACAAAAACATAGTGGAAAGAAATTTGAATCCTGCGCATAAATCGGGAGACGCCTGGGTACGCATCGCTTCCAGCGTGCAGTCTCGGCAGGAGGCGCATTCGAGGATCAATTGGCGGCCTCCCCGAGACTGCACGCTGGAAGCGATGCGTACCCAGGTTTTCGCCAATCAATGTATTGATTACACAAGTGAATGGTTTTACTCACCTAATCAGGAAGGCATTTTCTGAGCCATTCATCGACTTCATCATCGGACAGATTTTCCACACTGGATGGGAACTCGCTCCTGCGGCAATGACTGATTTCATCAGGTCTGTTACACTTCTTCTCGCCGATAAGTTTCATGATCAGGCCGGCGAATCCGGACACCGTCGGTTCTTCAAATAAATTACGAAGTGTGACTGTTACTTGAAAGGCGTCACGAGTCTGAGCCGCAACCTTCGCCGCCGTCAATGAGTGGCCGCCCAACTCAAAAAAGTTTTCATGAATTCCGACGCGCTCAACTCCGAGGGAAGTCGCCCATATTCCGCTAAGGATTTCTTCAAGCGGAGTAAGGAGAGTAACCGCGTTGTTCTCGGCCTTTGCCCCGTTAAATTCGGGAGATGGGAGCGCCTTCCGATCGATTTTACCGTTAACCGTCATCGGAAATTCATCCAACAAAATGAATTTCGCAGGCGCCATGTATTCGGGGAGCTTACGTCTTAGAAATTCGCGTAGCTCATCGGGTGTTGGTTTCCGATGATCGACGCTCTGAACATAAACTGTGATTACCTTGTCGACCGGCTCGTGCGTGTGAAGGCAAGCGAGGACTTTTCGAATGAGCGGATGTTCCAACAATGCGCCCTCGATCTCCCCCAATTCTATCCGATAACCTCGGATCTTAACCTGCGTATCCTCCCTGCCCAGGAACTCCAGGTTTCCGTCTTCAAGATATCGAGCCAGATCTCCGGTTCGATACAATCGCTCTCCGGCCTCCCGAGTAAGTGGGTGAGGGAGAAACCGTTCGGCCGTCAATTCCGGAGAACCGAGATAGCCGCGCGCCACGCCGGCTCCGGACAGGTATAAATCACCAGGCATTCCGGCCGGAACGACCTGCATCTGCCGGTTCAAGATGAAGACCTTCACATTACTAATCGGCCGTCCGATAGGCGGCGCCGCGACTCCGCGCAGGCCCCCTTCGACCGGAGCAAATGTCGCCACGACTGTGTTTTCAGTCGGACCGTAATGATTGACCACGATGAACGGCGGATCGATGCAAGGCCGGCGTTGTAACTTGTCCCCTCCGGTCAGCAAGGCGCTGAGTGAAAGTGACGAAAGTCGGCTGTTATCGAATACAGCCTCCGCTAAGACCGTGGGCAGAAAACTCATCGTGATCGCCTCCTGATCAAGCCAATCGACGAGCCGGTCGAGATCGGTCCGGATCAACTTGTTTGCAGGATAAATACTGGCTCCCGACGTCAGATATGGCCAGATCTCCCAGACTGACGCGTCGAAGGAAACCGCCGCAAGCTGCGATGCGCGATCGGCTGTAGTCGGGTTGTATGTTCGATGATGCCAGCAAATGAGATTAGCCAATGAGGAATGACTGACCGCGACCCCTTTCGGGACACCTGTCGATCCCGAGGTGTAGATAATGTAAGCGAGGTTTTCGGGACTAACCACACCTGCCATGTTGACCGCGCTGCAACGCGCAATTTCAGTCTGCTGCGCGTCCAGGCGAACGACCTTCAGCGGTAATGGCTGGATCTCATCGACCATAGCCGTTTGAGTCAACAAGACAGCCGCCCGCGCATCCTCCAACATGAAGATGAGGCGATCCCGTGGATAAGCCGAATCCAGCGGAAGGTATGCTGCGCCGACTTTCAGCGCCGCCGTTAATCCCATTATCATATCAAGCGAGGGAGGCAGATAGACCCCAACAACATCTTCGGCGCCGACCCCTAGGCTCCTAAGGTAATGCGCCAGTCGATTCGCTTGACGATTGAGTTCAGCATAGGTGATCTGGTTATTCTCAAAAGCCACTGCCGAAGCGTCGGGGGTTCGCTCTACCTGCTCCTCAAACATCTCACTAACGGGCCGATTGAAATTGAAGTCCGCTTTTGTATCGTTCCACCCCATTAGTATTTGCCTTCGCTCGGCTTCACTCATCGGAAGTATTCCCTCGACCTTTCGATCGGGGGCGGTCGTCACTATTTCGAGCAATCTCGTAAAATGACGCAGCATCCGCTTGACGGTTGACCGCTTGAACAAATCAGTAGCATATTTGCAAATCGCGGTCAGCCCATCAGGGCCATCTTCAACGATCAAGGTGAGATCGAACTTCGAAGCGCTATTCTCAAACCTCAGATTCTTGCAGACTAGATTCGATAAGCTGAGTTCGCCTTTCGGCTCGGCTTGAAATGTAAACGCGACTTGAAAGAGCGGCGCGCGACTCAAATCGCGTCCGGGTTTTAACACCTCAACCACCTTTTCGAATGAGACATCTTGGTTGGTATAAGCTCCGAGCGCTATCTCACGCTGGCGACGAAGTAGCTCGCTAAAACTTGGATTCCCTGCTAAATCTGTCCTCAGTAACAAAGTATTCGCGAGAAAGCCGACCAGGCCCTCGGTCTCCAATCGATTTCGGCCGGCGATCGGGCTCCCGATGACAATGTCCGTCTGCCCGCTATACTGAGACAGCAAGATGTTGAATACCGCCAGGAGCGTTATATATGGTGTGACGCCCTGCTCCAGACTTAGACGCTTCAATTTTTTGCTGAGACGTCTCCCTAGTTTTTCCCTTTCAGACGCGCCTCGATATGTTCGGACGGCAGGCCTGAGGTAATCGGTGGGAAGATTCAAGACCTGCGGAGCGCCTGCAAGGTTCTTTTGCCAGTAACTCAATTGATTTTCAAAGGCGCTGCTGGCCAACCACCTGCGCTGCCAATCGGCATAATCGGCGTATTGGATTTCCGGCTCCGAAAGCGGCGATTTATCTTTCGCCGCATACGCCCCATATAAAACTCCCAATTCTCTGAACATGACGTCCAACGACCAGGCATCGCAGATGATATGGTGAATCACTATCGCCAACCAGCGCTCGGTCGGACTGATCGTCAACAATCTCACTCGCAACAATGGGCCGACCGAAAGATCAAACTCCAGAGACATCTCTTCATGCGCTCGCTGTGAGGCTTTCAACAGTGCCGATTCAAGGTCGGGGGCGACGACGGCTTCGAATTCGACTTGGCCTGGGCGGGCTTCAGCAATCACTTGCATCGGGACGCCATCAAGTTCGATAAAAGTCGTCCGCAACACTTCATGCCGCCGAGTGACCTCGTCGAAGGCTTCCGCCAAAGCGCCACAATCCAATTCACCGTAGATCGCTACTACACGAGAGATATTGTAGGCGGCGCCTCCACCTTCCAGCCGATCATTCAACCATAACCGCTGCTGAGCATAGGAGGCGGCCATGACAATTGAGTTCTCAGTCATTTCAAGAGATGCTACTAATGGCCATTTGGAGTTCCCTGGAGATCAGATCCAGGAGCAGGCGTTGCTGGGAGTCGATGAAAAAATGGTCACCGGGAATCATGTGCAAGGTTAATTCCTCCGTTGTATGAACGCTCCAGGCGACCAGCAGATCACGTCCGACATTTTCGTCCTCCGTCCCGCCGAAAACCGTGAGGGGAAAAGTAAAAGGAGGCCGGGCTGAATACTGATATTTCTCATTGATCGCAAAATCCGCCCTAATAACCGGAAGCATCAAATCCATCAATTCTGAATGTTCTAGAATCTCTTTGGGCGTCCCGTTGAGACGCCGCAGATCCGCAAGGAATTCCGATTCGGGAAGTTGATGACTTGGAGCGTCATCGGGGATTTGCGGCGGGCGTCGGCCGGAGACAAACATCCGACATGGCTCTATTTGATATTCTCTCCGGAGGTGATGGACCAACTCAAAAATGAGCAGCGCTCCCAGACTATGCCCGAAGACCGCGAATGGTTTGTCGAAATACGGCAACAACTCCCGCGCCAGAATTTGAATTAACGGTTCCAGTCGTGTATACGGCGGCTCCATCAATCGCCCGCCTCGCCCGGGAAGTTGCACACCGCACACTTCCGTCTCCGCAGGCAATCTCTTCGCCCAGTGGCGAAAAATGTTGGCGCTGCCCCCTGCATAGGGCAAGCAAAAGAGGCGAAGGGCCGCCTCCGCACGAGGTTCAAAAAATACCAGCCAGGGATTTTCTGTCGATCTCTTGGTCATCTTTACGTCCTCTGCGTCCAAGTCGGCGGTTGGAACGCCTCAATTCTGATTCCTTTTTTCTCTGCAACCGCCAACCGATAAACCAACTTGGATATCGCCAGATCCAGAATCCCCAAGCCGAATGGACTGAAAATAGCCGCCCTCTCGGTTCTGCGCGCGACTCGCTTTTCTCCGGCCATCAGATCGGCTAACGAGCACGTTATAAAATCTCGATTGCCCGTCGCTAGTTCAGCCAAGTGAAGGGATGTCTGAGCCCGGCAAACATGATCCGAGTCATCGACAATATTGTCACAGGCTAAAATTACCTCCGGTGAGAAATCGCGTAACGAAAGATGCAGGATCGTCCGGGCAGGAAGAGATATCGACGGATCAAAAAGATGCGGTTCACCGGCAGTCGTCGCCAGTGAGATCAACAAATTTTCTCTCCACACATCCTGAATTTCGTCGGCGATCTCTACCTGGATTCCGTCGAAGGCGATAGAGCATTTATCCTTAAATTGTGTTGCCCGCTGTTGATTGAGATCGAAAATAACGCACCGGCGGATCTCCGGGCAAGCCAACCGGAGGAAACGGATCGTCTCGTAATTGATCAAACCGCATCCGATTATTCCGATCGCCGCATAGCCTCCCTCGACCGCCAGGTATTTGGCCGCCAGCGCCGCCCCGGCGGCGGTGCGTCTGGCGCTGATAATCGAACCCTCCATTATCACTTCAGGCCGCCCGCTCGAAGTGGAGTTTAAAATCACTACAGCGGACGCTCTGTCCAAACTCTCTTTGAGATTGTCCGGAAAGGATGACACCCACTTGATCCCGGCCGTGTCAAACCTATCTCCCAGATACGCCGGGAGCCCAATGATTCGATTCTGTGGAGAGTCCGGAAAACGCAAGAAGGTTGAATGGGGTAAATTGCTGCGCCCCGCAGCATGGGCCAAGTAAGCGTCCTCAACCGTTTGCATGATCTCAAGCTCCCGCCCGCTCAACAGGGAGTCGACATCGGCGCCACGCAGAATCCAAAGATCGTTGTCATGCATCGAAGTTTTCCTCATCGTCTTCCCATAGATAAGATACTTTGCCGAAGTGTTCTTCGACCCACTCGTCCGAATATATAGTGTCCAGATAGCGTTCACCGCGATCGGCAAAAATAAGCGCAACATTAGACCTGGGCGGAATGTTATCTTTAACCTTGGCCAAAGCCGAGATCACCGCCCCGGATGAGCCTCCGACCAACAAACCTTCACGTCGAGCCAATCTTCTGCACCCGACGATGCAATCCAAATCCGATACATGGACTTGATGATCGGCCAGCCCCGGTTGATAGAGTTTCGGTCTCACCGCCGCGCCATGGCCAGGAATCAATCGCCGCGCCCTTTGCCCGCCGAAGATCACACTCCCTAGCGCATCCACCGCATATACCTTGGTCGCCAAATTGCGCATCCGTTTATATTCCACGCACCCGCGGATGGTGCCACAGGTACTGGTTGAACAAAACAGATAATCGACCTCGTTGTTCATATCTTCGACTATTTCCTGCATGGTCAGATGATGCGCCGCCGGGTTATATTCATTTGAATATTGATCGGGCCAATAACTGTTTTTCACAGAGGCCAACAAGCTTTTAACCCGGTTAATCCGTGCTTGTAAATATTCACCTGTCTGGGGGTCCGGCGTGGTCACCATGTCCACCGTCACACCATAAGCTTTCAGAATACGGATGTTTTGCTGAGTGGTCTTCGGATCCACCACGCAAATGAATCGCAGCCCGAGAGAGACACAGGTCTGGGCCAAACCGATGCCCATATTCCCCGAACTCGATTCGATGATTACCGTGTCGGGGCCGATCCGTCCGCTCTCGATCCCGCGCTTGATCATGCTGAAGGCCGGTCGATCCTTCACGCTCCCGCCCGGATTCAACGATTCGAGCTTGGCCAGGATCCGAAAATCCACCCGCTTGATCACGCGCTGGAGATCAACCAGTGGCGTCTTGCCTATCGCCGAAAATAGATCTTTCACCATGGGTTTCTCATATTACTGCGGGTCTGTGGTCAAGGGGGGAAGGCTATAGATCTCTACGTTGATCAGGATAAAATTGTCGTGGTTAGGTTTTTGCGGCTTGAGCGATAGTGTTTCCGACAACTACAACCGGCTTACTGTCGGGCAATTCTTCTTCGAGGTTACGAATCCGTGGATTGAAGAAGGCCACGGCGATTGCTCCCAGAATCATGATCCCCATGAGGATCAGCATCAGTCCCATCCCTCGCCCCGGCCCGGTTCCGATAATCAATCCGACCGTGCCCGACAACCTACCGCCGGCGGCCAGCATCGGTTCAAATATTTTGTCGGCCAGTGGGCCGGCCAGGAGATATCCGATCGGGGCGACTAGCTGCAACGACATCGAGGAAAGCGCAAACACTCGCCCCTGAACCTCGGGATTTGTTTTAGTTTGCCAGATCACTCGATTGCACCCATGAATGATCGGCAGGCTCAAGCATTCAAAAAATAGCCCGGCGGAAATCAACACGGCATTGGGACGTAAGCCGGTCAAGATAAATGAGATCGCCTGCAACACGGCAAATCCGAAAATACCGCGGATCCGTGACCGCGGCCCCCCCCAAGCGCTCATAATTAAACTGCCGGTCATCAGCCCGATCCCTGTAAATGAGACGATCGTGCCGATGGTCGCAACTGACGCGAATTTGAGCATCATCGGCGCCATCAACACGTTACTCATCGCAACGAAAATGTGGACATAAGCAAAATAGATCAATAATCCCAGCAAACCAGCGCGCGTCTTGATATATTCAAAACCGTAACTGACTTCTCGCCAGACGGACGGCTTCTTTTGAACTGTCGTCTTACTTTCGAGTTTTGGTATTCGCACGACCAACAAGGCGCCGATCGAGATCAGATAAGTCACGAAGTCAATGACGATGATGCCGGGGAGCTTGATCATCATCAACAAAACGCCCGCCGCCAACGGCGCGAGGATGTTGGCCACGCCCAAGCCAAACTGCCCGATTCCACTGGCTCGCCCCAGATGTTCTTTTGGCACAATCAGGGTGATCGAAGCGGAATAAGCCGGCGACTTCAGCGATACAAAGACGGAATTTATCGCCACTGCCGCGGCGATGGCGCCGAGGCTTAGGAGATCAGTCAGGTATAAAAACGCCAGGCTGAGCGAATAGATCGTGGACCCAATCTCACCGATCAACATCGCATGGCGCCGATCCATTCGATCGACCAAGGCGCCGGTGAAGGGAGCGACGATGATTCCCGGAATCGTCGCAATCAGAAGCAGTATTGCGTATTGCGTTACCGATCCCGTGCGTTCCAGAACCCAGATCCCCAGGGAGAAATTGGTCAGCCCGGTGCCAAAGGCGGACATGATCTGCCCTCCGGCGAGGGTAAGAAATGTTCTCAGTTCACGCATCACAGCAATCCACTTCATCAACGCCTCCTCAATTTACGCGGCGAATAACATCTTGTTTCGATATTTTCGAATGTTTGGTCGGTACAAAAGAGTCCGGTTACAACGATTTCACGGCCAGACAGGCAGTGAGCTGTTGAGCCAGCATTTCGACATGAGGGTCTCGAGCCATCGTCGCATGATTTCCCGGAGTGAAATGAACTTCCACCGGCTCGGCTGAGAAATCGCTCCATCCCATCGCCGGGTCATCGTAAAACTGGCGGAGCTGTTTTCCTTCGTTGGCAAAAAAGTTAATATCCGCAAGATCCAGATCAGCGGCGCGGAAAAGCGTGAGGCGGCCGGGATAGCGACGTGGGCTATAATGATCAAGAGCGCGCCAGCGGGCCTTGAAGATTTTCAATTCGCGGTTGATCCACCACCAGGCGTCTTTACGTTCCACCAGATCGGCCTGGACCAAATATTCCGCGATTGAGCTCAGTTGTTGGTCGGGCGTCATGAGTCGGAGCTCGGAGACTGTCGTTGGCGAACCCATTTCTCGGGCAATAGTACAAAGCATTTCAGTATCATCCATCAAGTCGCCCAGGCGGGCGATGACCGGCTGAGACCCGGTGTCGATGATCGCCAACAATGCAACATCCCGGCCGGAATCCCGCAGTTGCTGGGCCATTTCAAAAGCTACATGACCTCCGAATGACCAGCCTGCCAAATAGAAAGGGCCGGTTTTCTGTATCGCCAACAGCGCTTCCAGATATTCGCCTGCCATTTGTTCCAGAGGGAGATCAAAATCATCATCTTTTTGCAATCGCGGATCCGACACTATTCGTGGGTCTTGGATGCCGTAAAACGGTTGCTCTTCACCCAATTGACGCGCCAAGGGAACGTAACACATGACATTGCCGCTCCCTGGATGGATACAGAAGATCGGAGGCCGCGCCCCTTTCGGTTGAAGCGCAACGATGGGTTTCCGCGGCTGTGACTCAATCTTCCGTCTGACGGCGTCAGCCAGAGCGGCTAAGGTGGGGGCTTTAAACAGGGTCAATAACGGCGGCTCGTGTCCGAACTCTTTCCCGATGCGCGACAACAACCGGACCGACGATAACGAGTCGCCTCCCAACTCAAAGAAATCGTCGGTGACCCCGACCTGATCGACGTTTAGAATCTCCGACCAAAGTTTCGCCAGCTTGGCTTCCCACTGATCACGCGGGGCCTGATAGCCGTTTCCAAGATCACTCCTCATTCTCTCCGGGGCCAGGAGCATTTTACGGTTTACCTTGCCGTTCTCGTTTAGCGGAAGGGCAGGTAAAAAAATAAAGTGAGCCGGAATCATGTATTCGGGTAACTTGCTTTTTAACAACGCTCGCAATTCAGGCGCCTCCGCTTGCTCCCCATCCTCCGCGACCAGATAAGCGACCAATCGTTTTTCCCCGAACTCTTGATCAACCGTCACCACGGCGTTTTTAATCGATGCATGGCGCAGCAGCTCCGCTTCAATTTCGCCGAGCTCGATCCGAAACCCTCTGATCTTGACTTGAGAATCTATGCGACCGATGAATTCGACGCTCCCGTCGGGACAATAGCGTCCCAGGTCACCGGTTTTATATAATCGTCCTCCCCCGACCCGACCGAGGGGGTCAGGGATAAATGCCTCCGCGGTCAAATCGGGAGATCCCAGATACCCGCGGGCCGACCCATCACCCCCGATAAATATTTCTCCCATGAGGTTGATCGGAACCGGGCTGAAGTTATTTTCCAGCAAATACATTTGCGTATTGGATATTGGAGATCCGATCGGAACCGTGGTGGCTGTTTCGGGTACACTCTTCACGGGATACCAAGAAGTAAACGTCGTGTGCTCGGTAGGCCCATAAACATGCAAAAGTCGTAACCAGGGAAACCGATCGACGATCACTTTGGGCCATCGCGGATCCACGCTTTCACCACCGAACAAGAGAGATTCCAATGGGGCAAAGGCTTCGGGCGCGGCGTCAACTACCCGATTGAACAAGGCCGTCGTCAAAAAGAGAGTAGTGACTTGTGATTGACCTATTTGAGCGGCGAAAGCGCTGGGCGAAAGAGCCGTGTTTTTGTCGATGATGACTGTTTGAGCTCCGGTGAGCAATGCTCCCCAGATCTCGAAAGTGGCGGCGTCGAATGAAAAGTTGGAGCACTGGGCAATGACGTCTGACGGTTTGAGGTTGACATAATTCGTATTCAGGATGAGTCTCACGATGCCGCGATGGGGAATGCAGATCCCTTTCGGATTCCCCGTCGAACCTGAAGTATAAATTACATAAGCCAGGTTGTCGGCTGTTACTTCGATCCCGAGATTTTCCCGACTTCTTTGAGCAATCGCCTCTTGTTCTGTATCCAAACAAACAATCCGCGCGTCAAGACTCGGCAAATGCCCCAGTAGAGATTTTTGCGTCAATAAGAGATTGACGCTCGCCTCACTGAGCATGAAGCCGAGTCTCTCTTTGGGATATGTCGGATCCAGAGGAAGATATGCTCCTCCGGATTTGAGAATACCGAGCATTCCGACCACCATCTCCAGAGACCGTTCGACACAGACCCCCACCAACTCTTCCGACCTTACCCCATGCTCACGCAGATACCATGCTAAAGAGTTAGCTCTTCGGTTAAGCTCTCCGTAACTGAGGTGGTTACCTTCACAGATGACGGCCATGGCGTCGGGGGTCTGAGTCGCAACCGCCTCGAACAGCTCGGGAACGCCGGTATCTCTCGGATATGAAGTTCGAGTGCCGTTCCATTCCTCTTTAACCTGGCGGATCTCCGCCTCAGTAACCAACGACAAACTCGACAATAACCGGTATGGGTTCTCTGCGATCTCTTCAAATATTATTCCCAGGTGCCCGCACATTCGAGCGATTGTTTGTTCATCGTAACGATTGGCGTCATATCCGATGTTCAGCAGTAACTGTTCCCCTCCGGAAACTTCGATGTCAATTGAGTAATTGGATTTTCCGAATGACGGAATTGGCCTAAATTGCAAACTTGCAGTCTGTTTTTCGGGAATGGATTTAACCTGAGAGTAATTGAATGCGAAGATAGTCTCAAAGAGCGGAGTCCCAGGCGCGACGTCGCTCCACTTCTGTATTTCCATTAGCGGACTGTATTCGTACTCTCCAGATTCGGTCTGCTCCTTCTGCAACTGTTTCAGCCAATCCACAACCTTTTGATTGTCGTTCATCTTAACTCTGACTGGCAGCGTATTGATGAACACCCCGATCATTTTCTCGACCCCCTCGAGATCCGGTGGTCTCCCGGAGACGACAGATCCGAAGACCACATCCTTTTGGCCACTGTAACGACTCAACAGAAAGGCCCACCCCCCATACGCAATCGTTTTCATCGTCAACCGATGTTCTTTGCATATTTTGGACAACCTCGACGCCGTAATTTTCGGCAGCGCGAAATGAAATTCTCGATAACCAACACCGTCTGGCGCGCCCCCCTCTGATGCTCGCCCGATATTTATTGTGTTCGGTGTCACAAACCCTTTAAGGACGCGCCGCCAGTAAATCTCGGCCTCGGAAAGATTTTGCCTTTGGAACCACGTTATATAATCCACAAAAGGTCGAGGAAGCGGTAGTTGCAACTCCCGGTCATTAATCTCAGCTTTATATAAAGTAAACAACTCATCGAGTAGGAGAAGCGCGGACCAGGTATCCTGAAGAATGTGATGACGGCTCCAGATAAAGTAATGAGCATCATCGGCTGTGCGAATTAGCGCCATTCTCATCAAAGGCGCCGATGAAAGGTCAAAACCTCGCTCCTGATCGGCTTTCAGATATACTTCCAGTCTCTTCTCCTGTTCCAGTGAGGAAAGACCTCGCCAATCCGGTTCATCCCATAACAAGGACACTTCTCGATGAACTACCTGAACCGGTTTTTCAATCTCTTTCCAATGAATCGAAATTCGCAATATCGCATGGCGAGACAAAATCCGCTGCCATGCTCTCTTAAAGGCCCTCACGTTTAGCGCGCCTTGGATCACAAACCCGGATTGGACAAAATAGGCTGCCGTCGCCGAATCATATAGGGTATGAAACAGCATGCCTTTCTGCATCGGTAATAATTCATAGATATCTTCTATGACAACATTGTTACTATGATTCTCGGTTCTCATTAGCATAACTCCCTTCTCGCCGGTGAAGAACGCCAACCAATTTATCGAGGTCCGCCTGACTCAATCCCGCTTTCGGAAAATCCGAAGGCGTGAAATCGCCATCCACCAGAGATTTACAATGCGCGATGATCCGTCGCAGCCCTTCGACGAATCCTTCGGCCAGTCTTTCGATTGTTTCCCGCTTGTGCGTCTGCTCGCTGTAGGTCCAGATCGTCTCCAATCTCCCCGCCTCCACGCTCCCGTTGATTTCGATCAACGATGCGCGCTCTCCTTCCGGGCTTCGTTCCACACCTCTCCCTTCCCGACTGTAGTTGATCGCTGGCGCCTCTGCCTGCCCTACCCCGCTCTCTTCTCCTCTCCCCTGGTAATTAAAGACGATCTCCGCTTTCGCCTGCTTCCTCAGCTTCCGTTTCAACTCCTCATCCTCACTCAGGTATTTCAACACTCCGTAGCCGATCCCACCATTGGCCATCCCTCTCACCTGCTC
>Ga0154003_1000066_pt1 | contig 32275 bp, 31 predicted proteins | sample TSFL087MetaG_FD_104679 | JGI IMG/M metagenome (GOLD analysis project Ga0154003, IMG submission 104679) | Attine ant fungus gardens microbial communities from Florida, USA - TSFL087 MetaG | ecosystem: Host-associated > Fungi > Mycelium > Unclassified | place: USA: Florida, Lake Talquin State...
CAATCGAAGGATCAATCTCCATATTGACATTCAAACCAGCATCAATCATCCCCGTATTCGTAACACTAAATTGCAGTTGATTAGCAATCAACGGCTGCTTCACATATTTTTTAAGCAATTCAACTTGCATCGGATTTTGATTGCTGATACCAAAATGTCTTACTTTTCCACTATTATGTAATTCATTAAATGCTTCCGCCACTTCTTCAGGTTCAACCAAAGTATCAGGACGATGTAGAAGCAACACGTCAATATATTCCGTTTTCAATCTTTTTAAACTACCCTCAACGGCTTCTAAAATATGCTCTTTTGAAAAATCAAAGTAGCCATCGCGAATCCCACATTTTGTTTGAAGAAAAAACTTTTCACGAACGCTTGGATTCATACCAATCGCATCCGCAAAAGCTGCTTCCGCTTTTCCTTCTCCACCATATATATCTGCATGATCAAAGAAATTAATACCCGCCTCCAAAGCTGTATTAAACAGTGTGGACGCTTCTTTTTTAGACAAATCCAAAATTCTCATAAAACCAAGTGAAATATCTGAGGCAATCAAACCACTGTTACCAATATTAATCGTTTTCATTTATACCCCTCTTTTCTTAATGATATGAGCACCCGTTCATCCTATCATATAAATTCTCATCCATCCATTTATTAGTACTTTCAACTCAAAATTGAACAGCCTAAGATAATATATATCACTTTTCCGTCTGATGCTATGAAAATCTTAATTATTTATTTTCTTCACATCATTTGGATTGGTAGTAAGTCTAATTTTTATAATCAGACCAACGATCCTGACGATAAACATAATCACTATAAATAAAATAAATCCAGTTCCAATTATACTCGGATTGATGTGATGTATTATTATAAATCGTCCAAAGCTCTCCTGATTATTTTCCACATATCTATATATTCCCAATTCCTCTTAGGAAACAACCAAGAAGCCAAAAAGTTGTCACGATTCTAAAAGTCATTTATATTGTAGCTACTCATTAATTTAAAGTCAGACATCTTTACTTTAAGAAATACATAATTGATATGAAGAGGAGAAAACTGATGACAAAACCACAAGAAAATCTTTCTCAAGTTATCTGGTCTGATTCCTTTACCCAGAACCCCTATCCTGCTTTTCAACACTTCAGAGAACACGGTCCTATTGAGCAAATGATCATGCCTAATGGTCAAAAAGCATGGATGATTTTTAACTATGAAGCAGCTGTCACCGCTTTAAAAGAAGAACGCTTGATTAAAGATGCCTCTAAATTCATCAATCAAGGGGCTAAAGAAGAAAGATCCAAACAATCAGTCGCTTACCACAACCCATTTGTTAGTCGTCACATGCTTAATGTTGATCCACCTGACCACCGCCGTTTACGTAATTTAGTCCAAAAGGCCTTTACCCCGCGCGTGGTTTCCAATTTACAACCTAAAATCGAAGCAATTGCCAATGAACTATTGAATCACATGCAGGGTCAGACAACCGTTGACATCATTGAAACCTTTGCCTTTCCGCTTCCCATCACGGTCATTTGTGACCTGTTAGGCATCCCATTGGAAGATCGTGAACAATTTCGTATGTGGTCGAGCATATTTGTAGAAGCGGTCAATGATCCCGAACAAATGCAAAAAATCATACCCGTTATGGAGGATTTTTCTAAATATATAGATGCCTTTGTAGACTCTAAACAGCACAATCTACAGGATGATTTGATCAGCCATTTAATCGAAGCTGAAGAAAATGGAGACCAATTAACCAAGCTCGAGGTTCGCTCTCTTATTTTTTTATTAATCATTGCTGGTCATGAAACAACAGTAGGACTTATTGGTAATGGCATCTTCACCTTATTACAACATCCTGAACAATTAGATAAGCTCAACAAAGATCGAACGCTAATCGATTCAGCAATTGAAGAGATGCTTCGCTATGAAGGACCAGTGGAATTTTCATCGACACGGTGGGCTGCTGAAGACCTCACCTTTTATGGTCAAAACATTTCCAAAGGGGAACTGGTCTTAGTTGCATTGTCTTCTGCCGATCATGACCCTGAACACTTTTCAGATCCAGACACCTTTGACATTACCAGGCGCTATAATCAGCATTTAGCCTTTGGCAAGGGCATCCACCATTGCTTAGGGGCACCACTTGCTCGATTAGAAGGAAAGATTGCTATTCTCACCTTATTAGAACGCTACCCCCATCTACAGTTTGCTGCCGAACCGAATGCCTTACAATGGCGTCCGGGCTTATTGATCCGTGGACTGAAGCAATTGCCAATAAAATTAAGCTGATTATAAAACGGCTGAGCACCTGGCTATTTTGACCAGATGCCTTTGAACGGATGCGAAGATGTCTCAAAAATAATAGAGAACGATAGGATTTATTGTTATTCAAAATATAAAAACCTCAACCCTTAGGCTCTTAATACACAAATAGCACGCCATTTCATCAAAATAGATTGAATGAATGGCGTGCTATTTTGCAGTCCAAAATTGACTTTTGGATAATAATTTTATGGAGCTAAGGAGAATCGAACTCCTGATTCTACAATGCCATTGTAGCGTATTCCCGCTATACTATAGCCCCGAAAAAGTTGATGGAGCTGACACTCTCTTACTGAAAGCATACCAACACTCTTCCAGATGCGTCGAAACCCCTCTTACTTTTAAGACAAAAATAATTGTATCAAGATCATAATAAGCTGTCAATCCCTTTACCAGCTCATCAACATGCTTGCCCATATCTTAAAAGAAAAAACCCTCTCTCAACTACTTAGAGAGAGGGTTCTTTCTAGGCTTTTGAACCTGTCATCTCTTCAGGTCTCACGAGCTTGTCAAATTCTTCAGCAGATAAAATACCTGTGCTCACCGCTGCCTCTTTTAATGTTGTTCCTTCTTTATGTGCGGTTTTAGCAATCATAGCCGCCTTCTCATATCCGATATGTGGATTAAGTGCGGTAACAAGCATTAATGAATTGTGAAGATATTCATCAATTTTCTCCGTTTCTGGTTCAATACCGACAGCGCAGTTATCGTTAAAGGAGATCATGACATCAGCAAGTAAACGTGCTGATTGCAAGAAATTATAAGCAATAACAGGTTTAAACACATTAAGCTCGAAGTTCCCTTGACTTGCCGCAAAGCCAATGGATGCATCATTACCAAAGACTTGCACAGCGACCATTGTAACAGCTTCAGATTGGGTAGGATTAACCTTTCCTGGCATGATCGAGCTACCTGGTTCATTAGTCGGAATAGATAATTCACCAATGCCACAACGCGGACCACTGGATAGCCAGCGAACATCGTTAGCAATTTTCATGAGATCAGCCGCTAATGCTTTTAAAACCCCATGTACAGAAGTGATTTGATCATGGCTCGTTAAAGCATGAAATTTATTATCAGAAGAAACAAATGTCTTCCCAGTCATTTTAGAAATTTCTTCAGCTGTCATATCCCCGAAATCTGGATGGGCATTCAACCCTGTGCCAACAGCTGTCCCACCAATAGCCAACTCTTTCATATGCTGAATCACTTCAGTTAACATCGCTTCACTCTTTTCAAGCATAGCAACCCATCCGCTAAATTCTTGACCAAGAGTGAGCGGGGTAGCATCTTGCAAATGAGTCCGACCAATTTTTATAATTGAAGCGAATTGCTCAGATTTATCAATTAATGTAGCTTTGAGCTTATGTAGGGCAGGAATCACTTCATCTTCAACAGCAATCACAGCGGCAACATGCATGGCCGTGGGATACGTATCATTTGAACTTTGTGATTTATTGACATCATCATTAGGGTGTACATGGCTGTCGCTACCCTGTTCTTTTAAAAGTTGGTTTGCGCGGTTGGCAATCACTTCATTCACATTCATATTCGATTGTGTACCGCTGCCCGTTTGCCAAACGACAAGCGGAAAATGCTCGTCCCATTTACCGGCGATCACTTCATCAGCCGCCTGTACAATCGCATCTGTTTTGTCTCGTTCAAGCTTCCCGAGCTTATTATTGGCCAAAGCAGCACCTTTTTTTAAATTGGCAAAGGCTTGCACGATAGCCAAGGGCATCTTTTCCCAACCAATTTTGAAATTTTCCTTACTTCTCTGGGTTTGCGCTGCCCAAAGCTTATCCGCAGGAACTTTGATTTCTCCAATCGTATCTTTTTCGATTCTATACTCCATTTAGGAACCTCCTGATTTTTCGATAAAACCTTTACAATCTTAGTATAACAAATCACCCATAAAAATGGCGATAAATGCCTTGAGATTTTTACGATGAGACTACTCTCTAGATTCAAGGATTGATGTAAGAAAAATAAGGATATAGCCAGCGATACTGTAAGCAATGAGTGCAAAAATATCCGAGGAATCTAAAAGGTAAGTCTCTTGAAGAAGAATGGCATGAGAGATTCCTTGAAAAGGAGCTAACAACGGCTCACTCAGCCTATATACCCAATGGACAAAAGGAACTTCAGCCGCCCCAAATAATTTGAATACACCAGAAAGTCCCAGAGTTATTTGCACAGTATACACTAATATAGTCATTATTCTTGAAAAGAAATCCTTGTTCTTTTTCATACCTATCCTCCAACGATTTTCCCTAAACCCCTAAATCACACCATCATTTTTATAGAGCTTTCGTGTTATTTAATAGAGGTGAAATTGACTATTAGCCTAGTAAAAGAAGCCTTTCTCTCATTTTTTCTTGTGATTAACAATTAGTGTTCACCCAAATAAAAAATTCATTCATCACGCATCCTTTGAACATAAGAGACACATCTGAATTGTTTTCCCTACCCATTTTCACCATAAAAAATAGCACAACCATCATCATGGCTGTGCTACTATATTGAAAAATGTTGTTATTTTAATTATTTAAACGTTGCTCAAGCTCAGCTTTTTCTTTTTCAAAGCCCGCTTTACCTAGAAGTGCAAACATATTCTTTTTATAAGCTTCAACCCCTGGCTGATCAAACGGGTTGACCCCAAGGAGATAGCCACTGATCGCACAAGCCTTCTCAAAGAAATAGACAAGATAACCCAAGTGATAAGGAGATAATTCAGGAATATTGACAACTAAGTTAGGCACTTCGCCATCTGTATGAGCAAGCAAGGTTCCTTGAAAAGCCTTTTTGTTGACAAAATCCATCGTTTTACCAGCTAAATAATTAAGCTTATCAAGATTATCTTCATCTTTTTCAATGGTCAGTTCATGACGCACATTTTCAACATTTAATACGGTTTCCATTAAATGACGGCGACCTTCTTGGACATATTGTCCCATCGAATGGAGATCCGTAGAAAAATCAACCGAAGCTGGGAATAATGCCTTTTGATCCTTCCCTTCACTCTCTCCAAATAATTGCTTCCACCACTCTGAAAAATAATGAAGATTTGGCTCATAGTTGACGAGAAGCTCAGTCACTTTCCCCTTGTTATAAAAAATATTGCGAACTGCCGCATATTGATAGGCTGCATTTTCTTTTAAGCTAGGCGTTGCAAAATCATTTTGAGCATCACGAGCCCCTGCCATGATGGCTTCAATATCAATGCCACTAACAGCAATTGGAAGCAATCCAACAGCGGTCAAAATGGAATATCTACCGCCAACGTCATCGGGAATGACAAAGGTTTCATAACCCTCATTATTAGCCAATGTTTTCAAAGCTCCTCTTTCACGATCAGTTGTTGCATAGATGCGTTTTTGCGCTTCTTCTCTACCATATTTCTCTTCTAAAAGCGCACGGAAAATCCGAAACGCAATCGCTGGCTCAGTGGTTGTTCCTGACTTTGAAATAACATTGACGGAGAAATCTTTATCCTTCAATACATCGAGCAGATCCCTTACATAAGTGGAGCTAATGGAATTACCAACAAAGAATACCTGTGGAGCTTTCCTTTCTTCTTTGCTCAACAGATTATTGAAATTGTGATTCAACATTTCAATGGCTGCCCGAGCACCTAAATAGGAACCACCAATACCTATGACGAGCAGGATATCTGAATCAGATTGTATTTTCGCAGCTGCCTTACGAATTCTAGAGAATTCCTCTTGATCATAATTCGTTGGCAATTCAACCCAACCAAGAAAGTCACTCCCTGCACCCGTTTGATTATGTATCGCCTCGTGGGCACTCCTAACGGCAGCTTCTAACTGAACAATTTCTTTTTCTGAGAAAAAAGGAAGGGCATTGTGGTAATCAAAGGTTACTTTACGCATTTCTATTCAACCTCCATTCATTATATTTAAGATCACTGTATAAACATTAAGTATTTTATGACCACACTTAAAAATCACTGTGTAGAAAAAGTCGCTCTAAAAATAACTTACACAAAATGATGGCATATCAGCTTGTCCAATCTAAATAAATGCCCTGATAACACCTTTATCATTTTGTACTTCTATTATCAAGGTTATTCTTATAAAAAGCAAAGCAAAATACTCCTAGATGCATATTTTTCTTTTGGAATTCACAACCTACAAAGAAGACTTCTTACGATATGAACTTCTTTTCATAAGTAAGTTGATCCCGCTTTTCTTCAATCTATTTACGAAGGAGGTCAAAAGCATGAATGGGTTACAACGCACTGCTTTAGCGCTCATCGTCATTGGTGGGATTAACTGGGGGCTCATCGGTTTCTTTCAGTTTGATCTCATCGCTGCTATATTCGGCGGGCAGAGTAGCGTTATCTCTCGCATCATCTATGACATTGTCGGTATTTCAGCACTTTATTGTCTTACCCTTCTATTCAAGCCCTCAAGAGAATTTCGCACCGAACCTCATACGCATCGGCAATATGATTAAAATCATACCACCTATATACTGCAATAAAGGTATCCCTTAGGATACCTTTATTTTACATCAAATTATTCTAACAGCATAAGACTTAACAAATGAATAAGTGCTTCATCACTACTGTTTTTAAAACTCCTCAAAATGAACCTTCATCACTTTTTCTTCTTGAACAATCCTGACGATAAGGGAAATCGCATAAAGTGGTAACAGCACCATCATAGCATACCAAGCATGACATAATAAGCCGATTCCAATTAACTCCGGGATGATATTTAACAAATAATTTGGATGTCTAAAATATTTGAATAAAAAACTCTTATTGATTTTATGATCTTTAGCAACATATATCTTTAACGTCCAAATATCACGAAGCTGAATAATTACCCAGCATAGAATAACATAAGCAAATACAAACAGGACAATGCCTATCACACTTATGCTATCGAAATGAGCCCCCCGCCTCCATGATTCTACGATCGCAGTCAAATAGAAAAGGATGTGGAGTGCCGCCAATACAAAGCTATTCCGCTTGCCAAACTCTACCGCCTGGTTGCTTTTTAATCTTTTTTCATTTTGAATAGAAATAACCAGCGTTCTCAAGCGTAAAGCAAAAAACACGACATATAAAATCAAAATGGTCAAACTTATGGATATCCCCTCCCCATCATAATCGCATTTGCTCACATCTTTTACAGCATGACATAAAAACATGCACACTTTGTCAGTTTTTAATCAACTGCCAGCTACTCTAAAGTTATCGGTTATCTCACACTTGCACGATCAAACTGCCGTTCCTTTTCAATATAGATTTGATGCCATAGCATAAACATCAATACTGTCCAGATTTTACGACTGTTATCACGCTTATCATTACGATGATCATCGAGTAATTTATAAACATACGACTTATTGATCCATTGATCTACTTGACTTTCACGAATCAAATTTTTAGCCCAATCATACAGTTCACTTTTCAGCCAAATACGAATCGGCACCGGGAATCCAAGCTTTTTACGATATAAAATGGAATCAGGAACGATGCCACGCATAGCTTCACGCAAGGCATATTTCGTCGTTTTATTCGCTGTTTTCAATTCACTGGGTACCGTGGAGGCAACCTTAAAGACCTCTTTATCTAAAAATGGTACACGAAGCTCTAAAGAATGAGCCATGGTCATGCGATCAGCCTTGACCAAAATATCACCTCTTAGCCACGTATGCATGTCAATATATTGCATGGTTTCCACATCAGAATACCTATGAGCGTTAGCGTAGAGATCCTCAGTGATCTGTGTAAAATGGGTGGTTTCCTTATGCGGCTTCATGACAAAACGTTTTTCACTTTCATCAAACATAAAGGCGTTTCCGATATAGCGTTCCTTCATCGGCGTACAACCGCGCAACACAAAGCTCCGCCCTCTCATATCCTCAGGCAATTTAGTCGCCATTCTTTTTAAGATGCCTTTAATACCTTCAGGCATATGTTTCAACCATTTTAAATCAAGAGGCTCGCGATAAATATTATAGCCACCAAATATCTCGTCTGCCCCTTCACCACTAAGCACAACCTTGACGTGTTTACTCGCTTCCTTAGCAACAAAATATAAAGGAATAGCCGCAGGGTCAGCTACTGGATCATCCATATGCCAAATAATTTTTGGTAATTCCTTTAGAAAGGCTTGTGGTGTAATGACAGTATGAATATTTTCCACTCCTAATTTTTCAGCAGAATCCTTAGCAATGTCAATTTCACTATAACCTTCTCTTTCAAAACCAACAGTAAAGGTTTGGATGTTAGAATGAAACTCCTTTGCAAGAGCAACAATGCTTGTAGAATCAATCCCGCTAGATAAAAAAGCCCCAACAGGAACATCACTACGCATATGTATTTTCACCGACTCATATAAGGTATCACGTATCGCAGTTTTCACCTTATCAAACGGTTGTTTCATCGGTCTAAATTCTGGTTTCCAATATGCCTTGATTTCCAATGGCTTTCCAACATGTTTCACGATGCAATGCCCCGGCTGCAACCTCTTAATAGAATCATCCATTGTTTCAGGCTCGGGAACAAATTGAAACGTTAAATAATGCTGCAGTGCCTCTTTAGCAATCGAGCTGGGATGTTGTCCCACCAAAAGGCTCTTCTTTTCTGAAGCCAAGAATAGCCCATCCTCTGTTTCCATATAATAAAAAGGCTTAATGCCAAAAGGATCACGTGCCGCAAATAGCTTCTTATCTTCCTTGTCCCAAATCACAAAGCCAAACATGCCACGAAGATGCTTGACAACCTCTTCTCCATGGGCAGCATATAGAGCTAAGATCACCTCGGTATCAGAGGTTGTTGTCAATGATGCCCCTTCCCTTATTAACTCATCTCTAAGCTCCAAATAATTATAAATCTCTCCATTAAAAATAATGTGATAACGGTCATTTTCATAGCTAAGTGGCTGATGTCCACCCTCTAAATCAATGATGCTTAAACGCCGAAACCCAAATTGAACCGTATCATCTGTATAAAAACCATTATCATCCGGACCTCTATGTGTAATGATATCCGTACGTTTCACCATATTATTTTGCTCATGTTGATTGGGGTTAAGTAGCTTATTTGATACAAAGCCAACAAATCCACACATATGCCGATCTCCTCTCCAGTAAAACAACGAACTAACATACTTTTTTCACATCTTAATATAGCAATGTTAGATCGCCAAATAATCACGAACCATTCATTTTTTCATATACTAAAACAGTTTACCACTCTCCTTACCAAATGCCTAGTATGTCTATGACAAACCCCATAAAAACAACAGAAAACACGAACGTACATCTATCTCCTCTCCATCTGCAATACTTTATCGACTTTTACATAATTGTGCATAAAAAAAGAGCATTACGCTCTATGGAAGAAACATACCAAGGACAATAATTATACTTTGTAAAAAATACGGTTCTAATATGATAAAAAAATCCATAGTCATTCATTTTTTTATTTCAATTTGGCTAGTCACGCCTTTCGCCATATTAATACCTTGGATAGGTTGGGTATTTGGCATACTAGTTTATTTTTTCACCATTAAATTTTAATTAATAGGATTTTTGTTAGAAAAATCGTAACCGTACATTGTGGGCAATGTGATTACTCATTTAAAGTAGATAAAGAAACATACGTACAATTTAAAAACTACTTAAGATCATAACCTATAACTATTATGTTAGGGGCATTTTTTATGTACATAATTAAACCTCTCCATTTTGAATATGTATTTTCAGCGGTTTATGTAAGATTTCTTCAATCATGTATCTTGTATGGTATAGTAGAAAAAAAGGAGTTATTCAGGAGGCAATTTATGCGATCAAGACCCCTTGTAAGGGCGCTTAAAACTATTGGTTGGATTGGACTTATTATAAACCTAATCTTTTTCTTGATTATTATTAATTTTATGTTCCACATACAAGAAGATGGAAACCTGCTAACCAAACTAGCAGTATTAATTATCTTGGTTGGAGGAGGAATAGTATTTCTTTTAGTTATGCTTGCCCTTGCTACACTTGTCCAAAATAGTGACGATACTAAACAGCAAACACAATTATTAATGATGAGGCTAAATATTGATACAAATGACTTTAATATACTTGAACAATTTAGCACACAACACATGGAAAAAGAAGTGGCACATACGACAGAATTTGAACGCCCTATAGATAAACCGACCCATTTGGAGGGAGAACAGCCTAATAAAGATGAAAAATAAACATTCACAGTTGCTCTATCCTTTTGGATGGGGTTTTTGTGTGTAGAAAACCTCCCACTTATGTGAGAGGTTCGATGGTTTTCACGGTAGAGTCCTTTATAAAATTAAATAGTGTAATTTAACACTGTCTCCTTTAGCTATGGTATTTTAAGTTTAATAAAACACGAAAGGATAAAGATAAATGACTACGAATACAGTTATAAAGGAAATTTATATAGAAGAAGACCATGAAAAATTTGTTACTGACTTTTCACCTATGTATGGTAAATATTCATGTTTATTTAATAGGAGATTTATTTTTAGAGGAGAAAGTTCGGAAACATTTAGAAAACTTCTACCTACGTCATTAAGAGAGAACAATAAAGATAAATTATTTAGACTAGCACAGATACCCAAAGAAAATTCCTCAGATCCCTCACAAATGATGAGTTTAGAATTATTTTATTAGTGGGCAAAACTGCAAGTTTTAAAAATTTTTTATGACACAGCTAACTACCAAAGTCTTAATCTTCCTGATGTTCCTAGGTCCATAAGTTCTAAACTAAATTCAAATATACCTATACCTATTGACATTCAGAATAATATTCCTATGCCAATAAAAGAACTTGGAGACATATGGTTACCAAATGATTGTTTAGATCTAGCTGCATTAGCACAACATTATGGACTACCAACTAGATTAATTGATTGGAGTAGCAATATCTACACATCACTATACTTTGCAAGTTTAGGTGCATTACATACAAATGACGATGAATCAAAATTTATGATTTTATATGCATTAGATTTGCATCTAATCAACTTTTTAAAAGCATCCGCGAAAAAAATCCCCCTAAGAATAATTAATGCTGAACACCATAAAAATCCAAATCTACATTCTCAAAAGGGTATATTAACTGCCTGGGAGTATCCATCTGAATACTCATGCAGAGAAGATACACATTCTTTTTGCGTTAATCACGAATCATTAGATGATTTAATACAAAACTACGTGAACGAAAATAATATCTCTTGGGGATCTCCAGACACTACAATTCAGGAACCTCTTATATACAAATTTCATATCCCAATTAAAATGTCACTTCAAATATATAAATATATTACAAAATTAGGATATGGTGCTAACAGACTTTTTGAAGGATATGAAGTGTATCAAAAATGATGGAGGACGATATGGTCTACTATCAAAAATCAAAAAAAGCCCCCAACCATTAGGTTGAGAGCTTTAAACATGTCTATGAGCTTGGCTTTGCTTTTGTAGACTTACTCTTTTTAATTGAGTTGAGATAATTCTGTGCTTGTATTACCTCTTTTGTAAAGTTGTTGTTTTTAAACCATGCCAATAAACTTAATTGGAAAGCATGACTAATAACACGATGGTACGGCTAACTGTAGATTTGCTGATTTTATGCATGTGTACCCTCTCCTTAATGTTCGTGTTTTATTTTTACTGCAGCAAAGATATTAAAATTTTTGTTCAAATTTTTATTATTTAGTATTTTATTTTTTGACCTGGAAAAATAGTATACGGCGATTTAATACCATTTAGTTTAGCGATAGTCTGCCAATCCACTCCGAGCTTTGCGCCAATCTCACTAAGTGTATCTCCAGACTTAACAGTATAAATATTGGCAGTCGACTTAGCCCCAGCAGGCAATTTAAGTACCTGCCCGGGATAGATTGTATAAGGCGACTTGATGCCATTAAGCTTAGCTATCTCTCTCCAATCCACGCCCTCAGCTTGTCCTATCTCACTCAATGTATCGCCAGACTTAACCGTATACGTGCCACCACTAATGGGCTTAGGAGCAGGCTTACTAGCTGTTGACTTAGATACCTCTTTGACTGCAAAACTATCTATCATATAGTTAAGATCGACATCGCTAGCAATACCAGGTACTCTGCCCTTATCGTTCCACTGCCAAACGCTCCAACTTGCCCAGAAAGGGACACCAGGCTTGTCTACGCCATAGTGAGCAATCCATAAAGGATATTTAGTCATTGCCTTATTGTAATGAACTTTGATGTACGATGGGTTGCTATAAAAGACGGGTTGGGCAAGGTCAGCTACTTCATTGAAAAAGCTTATAGATACATCCGTTAGATCACCCTTTAAGGTAGTATCCTCGCTATCTAAAATGACGTAATCTAAGTTCAATCCTTTAGCCACCGATCTAAAATGAGTGGACTCCCTAGCAACACCGTGAAAAAAGTGATACCCTCCGATCATTAATCCTGCTTGTTTAGCTGCTTTAGCATTGCTGACTCCTTTAGGGTCAGTGACTGTCGTCCCCTCAGTCAATTTGATAAACGCAAAAGCGTAGCCAGCCTTTTTAACTGCCGACCAATCAATGTTACCCTGCCAATGTGAGACATCTAAACCTTTTAAATTTGCCATGTTAATCACTCTCCTTTTTTTAATAGTAAAGAGTACCGATTTCACTCGCCACCCTCCATATGATCAATTCTTTTATGTGCCTGTTTGGTTGACTCTTCCACTCTTGTAACCTTTTTCCAATATATTCCATTTTTTAGTTGAACTTGAGATCAATCCTGATATGATCAATACCGTCACGTATATGCCCTAATTCTGTTTTAACAATAGCACTTTCTTCGATGTCTGACTTCATATCTTTTTGGCGTTAAGTTGACACCCAAGATAACTTAAAATTAAGCCACCGACTGCAATAATTATTCCGATTTCTACAGACACATCTTCACCTCTTTTAATGTAAAATAAAAAAGCCCCGAAGGACTTCTTCATCAATTGTTTTTTACTAATCCACAATATCTCTGTACAACGCTTCAATGTCTACCTCTAAAATTCTAGCTACTTCTGCTAACATTTCTGCAGAAATCTTAGATCTTCCGACTTCCAAGTAATAATAGCCATTCGGACTTGCATACCCTAACTGCTTTGACATGACCTCTAAGGACATACGCCCTTTTCTTAATTTCTTCATTTTTTCCAAATCTACAATACGCTTGTTCATTTTCCCCCTCCTTCTGTTGCCGATATGGTAACACATTTTGCCAATTATTAATATATAAACTCTTAAAATTTCCATTTTTTCCTTTTCGGCAATTACCTATGTGGTAAAATCTAAGCCATGATAAAATTTTAAGCAAATTTGTGAAAGGTGTTGCATTGCATGAGACAATCATTGGGAGAACGCATTCGTCATTTACGTGACAGACAAAACCTTTCACAAAAACAGTTAGCGATCCAGTTAAATATTAGCAATGTGCAGCTTTCTCGTTACGAGTCTGGCGACCGCACACCTGATCCGGAAATCATCGTACATATCGCTTGTTTTTTCAATGTGTCAACAGATTATCTATTAGGAAGACAAAACCAGTTGCCTTCTAAGATCGATAACACCGAGGATCATCAATTCATTGAGTCTATTAAAAAAATAGATGGTTTAGGATCATTTATCCGCTCGATCATTAAACATCCCGAGCATTTCGAAAAAATTGAGCAAATTTGGGACATCATAAAGAGAGAAACCTAGTGATATGTACTCTCACTAGTTAGCCGCTTAATTATTAAGTAAACACTACAATCAAACGACGAACTTAATGATTGACATTTTTTTGATAATATTAACAAGCGTTGGAGATCCAACGCTTGTTATGGTAGCTCATCTATTTTATTCTAATTCATTACCCAGGATACAAGGTCATAACTACTAAAACCCGTAATAAATTGCAACGTCACCACAACCGCTACCACAAACAACCCCATCATAAGCATGCGACATACCAACATCTTGGCATACTGTATCATCTCACACCACTCCTTAACAAAAGCGTGTCCACAAACCAATTTTTCTAAACAAACAAGCTGAAAAGGTCAGAGAGAAACACCTTAAAACATCGTATAGCCATGCTTTCTTAATGTTTTTACTGTAATGCTTGCAATCAATGCTCCCACAAACCCCAGCGTCAGAGCAACGATTCTATAGCATTGCTCTTTTAAATATTCAGCACACATTCATGGTAAAAAATAGATACCATGATTACTGAAAAAAGAACAACCTCCATTTAGATTTGATCTCACCAAATCTTCAAGCATAAAAAAAATCCTCAAAAACGTAACGTTTGAAGATTCCCTTTCATAAAACAGTTATGTTGATCAAAAAGAAATTTGCTCATTATTTGCTTAATAAGTTTAATTTACCCCTTTTTAACATCAATCCAACGCCACCCAACTTGAATAGATATCGATCATCAATGATCTTTTTCATCGCAGCCGCAGATAGACCTTTTAACTTCGTTTTTCCAAAAATAACGCCAACTGCATCACCATGACCCAAAGAAGCTACTGTACCTAGATCATTAAACGTAAATGGCTCTAAAGGCGTTCCATTCAAAACTTTTTTGAAATTCTTGGAAAGATAGATAGCTGCTTGAATCGTAATTTGTGCGGTAGTTGGATAAGGGTGATCCGTATTAGGGTTCAACACGTTCGCACAATCACCAATCATAAAAATATTATCGTAACCAGGTACTCGCAAATCCTTTGTGACAGTGACACGCCCACGCTCAACATCAAAATGTGAGTCCTCTACAATGTGATTTCCTCTAACGCCACCTGTCCAAACGACCGTACCCGCTTTAATTTTTTCCGTTTCCTCACTATCACGTGTGCCAACGATAACGCCATCCTCTTGGCATTCCTTAATAATATGTCCACATTTGAATTCAACACCTTTTTCTTCAAGACGCTGAATCGCATAGGCAACAAGCTCTTTATCAAACATTGGCAAGATGGTTGAAGATCCTTCGATGTTCACCACCCTTACCTGCTTACGATCAATATCATATTCCTTGCAGAGCTCAGGAATACGATTAACCAACTCCCCTAGAAATTCTACACCAGTGAAGCCTCCCCCACCAACAACAATATTGAGAAGGTGATCTTCTTTGACCTGCATAGCATGATAGCGTGAAAACTGATATTCAATATGCTCCCGTATTTGTTTTACAGAATTAAGGTCTACTATGGTCAACGCATGCTCTTTTAATCCCTTAATTCCAAAGGTAGCCGATTCAAAACCTAGTGCAACGATGAGGTAGTCATAATCTATTTCCCCATTTTTTTCTAAAACAACTTTATTCTCATCTTTTTTTATCAACGTCACCGTGTCCTCAATAAAATCGACACGCCCCGTATCAATAACATCCTCAATGGGCATCCAGGTCCGATCAGCAGGTAATGTTCCAGCTGCAGGTTCATGTAACCATGTTGCTTGATAATGATAATTGTGCTTATTAACCAAAGTAATAGTCGCATCATTTATACCTAGGTACTTTGGTATTTTAGTCGCTGAAATCATGCCACCATATCCCGCACCGAGAATCACTATTTTTGGCTTATTTACTGTCATTATTTCCACCCTCTGAATTACACATAATAAAACTTTGTGATATTTTTCACGTACTTAGTTAAATTAATCCCAAAAACAATCATATGTCTTTTGTCCTTATATTTCAACCTTTTTTAATTATAAAAAATCATTAAAACTAATAAAATGTTTTATATTAATAGGAAACTCGCTTATTTTATAGCGTGTATTAGAAAATAAAGATAACATGTTTTCTGTTGTTGTCTCTAGACATTCTAACAACGATGACAAAAATATATGCCTTATTAAAGACGTATGTCCTCAAACAAAAAAACCTCCCCGATACCAGGAAGGTCGTTTAAAACATGTTTATTTATGTTCGTTATTAACAACCACAACCCGTACTTGGCGCTCCCTCATTCTCCGCCGTTTTAAAGGACTGTCCGCAACCGCATGTTGCCACAGCATTAGGGTTATCGAGGGTAAAACCGCCACCCATCATGTTTTGTTTATAATCAATCGTCACACCTTGTAACAAGGGGGCACTCTCCCCATCAATGATTACCTGAAGACCATTGGTTTCAAAGGACGTATCGTCTTCCTTTTTTCGACTATCGAAGCCCATTCCATAAGACAATCCAGTACATCCGCCACCTTGCACACCTAGTCTAAGAAAAAGCTGATCTTCGGATTCGTTTGCCATCATCTCTTTAATGCGAGAATTAGCTGATTGTGTAATAGTGATCATTACAATCCTCCCTTATACAAAAATATCAGTCTTCTAAATGACTTAACCATCACTTGCTTTTATCATTATTATACAACGACATCTCATAAATCTCAAGAAAGTAGTCTTCAAACAACTCCCCTAAGCTTGCATGCAAACCGCCAGCTATTCGCTCAAAGAAAGGCTCTTATAAATAAAATGTTCCCGTACACACCACAGAGGCAGAACCCGTCATGAAAACATGATTTGTTGTACTATCCCAAAGGACAGTAAGATCGCCACCCGATAAATGGATAGCAATAGAGGTATCCTTAACACCACGTTCTGTAACAATAGCTGCCACAGCAGCAGCACAAGCCCCCGTTCCACAGGCTTGCGTTATTCCAGAACCCCTTTCCCAGACACGATAAGCAAGGCTTTGTTCATTCATGACCTCCACAAAGCCGACATTGACCCCTTCTGGGAAAAGCTCATGCCCATCTGCAAGCAATGGACCAAGCTCATGAATAGGCGCATCCCGAATATCCTCAACAAAAAAAAGGACATGAGGATTCCCCATTGACACTGCTGTAACCTGATAATCCAAGCCATTTAAGCGGACGGGAGCTTGTATCGCCTGACTTCCTTCCCCACCTTCACCTCGCATGGGTATTTGACCTCTTAGAAGCTGTGGCTCTCCCATATCAATGGTCACCTCTGACACCTCTTTGCCATTGAGCCTGACCTCCGCTTCAACTACCCCTCCTAGTGTTTCAATAGTAAATTGAGGTTCTGAAACGAGCTGATTTTCATAAGCGTACTTCGCCACACATCTTAACCCATTACCACAATTTTCAGCCTCTGAACCATCCTTATTAAATACACGCATAAGCATATCGGCTGTGTCCGAAGGTAGAATAAGTATCATTCCATCCGAGCCAATCCCTCTGCTTTGGTCTGCCAAGCGTTGAGCCAATTGCGAATAAGGAGGGAGGTTGTAAGCGTGGGTGATTAAATCAAGATATATATAATTATTACCTAGACCATGCATTTTTATAAACGTTATGCTATCATTCAAATCTGTCACCTCAATCAACGAAGATGGCTTACCTAAGAGCACGATCAGACCATAGATAATCATCATCCATATTTACAATGACTAATTTCTCATGGCAACAAGGCATCACCGTATGCGTTTTGAATCCTTCTTTGGCAAGCTGAATGTTTTCCTTTTTTAAGGAAATCAGCACTGATCGTTCTTTACAAAAAGGACATTCGTCAACATAAAGATCATCCATGATCCATTCATAAGGCCAAGAATGGGAAAACTCGTACATGCTTATCCTCCAAAATAAATTATTTTTTCTCTAGCAGTTACACTACATTGATAAGAAAAAATTTTTCATCCATCCTTTTTATAACAGATAAAACACCGCAAAAAAAAAAGCGGTGCTTATCACAAAAAGAGAGTCGTGAGACATTCGCTTAGCCCCGCCAGTTCATTTATTTATCAAAACATTGGATTTTCTTCTAAATGATGATAGACATTTTGGACGAGCTCTTCAGCCGTTGTACCAGATACAAACTCACCGTTAACCAGCGCATAAGGACCTTCGTAGCACAAATCACAATGGTCTAAGCACGTATATTCAATCACATCGAGATTCGTATCTTCTTCCAACATCGCAAATGCTTTTTGTGAATCAGCGGCAAGATTACTCATACAAAACTCAATAATCGGATTCATATAAATTCACCTCGCATCATCCACAATATTACTCACATCGAGCGATTTCGTCAACTTTAACACTTCTCATCAAACATCGCCATTTAAGGCTCTTGTCCTGTGGCTATCAAGAAATTGAAAAATCGTTTGCAGATGCGGATCACCTTCCGAAATGACCTTTCCTTCAGCAACAACCAACGGATAAAATAATTCACCCCTCACTATCTTCTCGGTAAAATAATGATCCTCATCATTTATTGGGTGATAAATATCTACATAGCGGAATTCAACGGTATCATCTGGGAACTTTCTATTCACAGCGGCATCAAGCCACTCCATTGTCGCAAACGATGAAGGTGAATGAAGACAGCTTGGACAAGGAGTCTCCGCACCAAAAACAGTCAATTGCATCACACATTCTTCCCTTCCATTCTATACGATTTAGATTCACAACGACCTATGATCATACATCCCTATCAAAAATAACTGATATTTTTCCAATCTACATAAGTTGCACAATTTTTAATTCCATTTTACAATAGATATGAAGATAAATAACGATCATGAGGTAAGAATATAGATTTTTTCTTTGGAAACTTTTATAATAGTGACAAGATCACGGAAAGGGGTCATCTGTAGATGGAAGAACAAGTACAAGAAGTCCTCGGCAAGCTTCGACCATTTTTATTGCGAGATGGCGGAGATGTGGAATTGGTTAATGTAGATGAAGATGGCATTGTCCGCGTACGCTTAATGGGAGCATGTGGAAGTTGTCCGAGTTCAACGATTACATTAAAAGCCGGCATTGAACGTGCTCTTCTAGAAGAAATACCTGGATTCACAGAGCTAGAGCAGGTCTTCTAAACACGATCCATATTCTTTTATGTTTAAAACGTTGAAAAGAGTGGTACTTACCAATACAATTTGGTAGGTGTCGCTCTTTTTTTGACGCACAAGGACGTGCAAGCTTCGATGTTGGCACTCATTGGATTGTTAACACTGCCTTTGAATATCCATACTCAACCAGAGGATTTATCCTATATCTCATCAGGTTAGTTAGGCGCAAACCTCTTTTAGTATAAAACCCTTAACTTAACCATTCCACCACAGGCAAGTTTGTCATATATATCTGAGCAAATGATCTGAGAAAACGCTCCTGTTTAAGCGTATTGCCTATGACTTCTTTAAGCTCTGATAAATCTGGCATAGCCGCATCCTTCTCGAATTTCCACTGATCGATATGATCAAAATAGTCACTAGGAAACAAAAGCCGACCATAAATTAACGCATAAGCCTCCTGACTCAATGGACGCACTGTCTGATAGGCTTCGATAAAGTGCGCCATCTCTTGAATAGCCCTTTGTTCCCCATTTTTCATAATCTGATCCCGAGTCCATTCGGCGATATCCCGTGCTGGATGATCAATCAACCAATGGGGAGAAAACCCAAGATGCATCAAATCACTATCTAAACGATGATGGCATACAGTAAGCACCTCTGAAAAATATCTATCTCGTAACACATCCACAATATATTGTATGGCATTGCCAGCTCTCCCAACAATATAAGGATAGCTCAGTAACAGCAATTCTTCATAAGAAGTAGGATTTTCCTCATGCTGCAATGTCTCCACATACCATTTATGTAATTGATCAACCCTTTGGCTCCAGAAATCTGGCCACTGAATATAGGGATCCCTGGGGTTCATCAATTGAAAATGATTACTTTTATTGTGAAATGTTGCAAGCATCTGCCCTTTTTCTAAGCTTTGTTCCAAACCCTGATCAGATAACAAGAAAGCGACAACCCTTTGTTCTCCCATTTCGGTTACCCATCGATTTTCTTTATTTTTCAAAGGTAGTGCGACGCCTTGTTCACCCTTTTTAATCAAGTAATTCGAGAGCTCTGCCAGCCCATCTAAACTTGGAAACATCACTTGTCTATCCGGGAACATCAACACTGTGCCACGAGAAGTCTGATACCATTGTTGCCCTGCTTCCTGCTTTATCAACCGCCCACTTAAAGCATAGTGCGACAAAAGCGACTGCAATCGCCATCCCTACTTTCCCTTCCTTTTAATTCTATACGTATGTCACAATTAGCAAGAGATACCTAACTCTGCATGAAATCCCTTATAAAAACACAAGATAACCCGAGGAGGTTGGTAGCATGTCAGAATCCGTTGCAATTGCAGCTCGCCAATGGTTAACAGAGCGTGGCGTTACAATCAATGATATTGCTGAACTTGTTTATTTCCTACAAAAGGATTATATCCGCCACTTGACAAAGGAATTATGTAAAAAAAATATAGAAGCTGTTCTCTCAAAACGCGAGGTACAAAATGCCATTATCACTGGCATTCAACTTGATCGCCTCACGGAAAAAGGGCTCATCGAAGAGCCCTTATTAGATATGCTAAAGCGTGATGAAAGTTTATATGGAATTGATGAAATCATTGCTTTCTCTGTGGTAAATGTCTATGGCTCCATCGGTTTTACGAATTATGGCTATATTGATAAATTAAAGCCAGGCATTCTAAAAAAATTAAACGACAAAAGCACAGGAGCATGCCACACTTTCCTCGATGACATCGTTGGAGCCATTGCAGCGGCAGCTTCAAGTCGACTTGCTCATAATGATGGGCAATAGCTCAAATAGCTCACCTTTCTTAAACATGCCAATCTGCTAAGGTATTTGCCGTATAGGTGGGCTGTATCGTCTGCTGCTGTAAATCACTCAAATGCGTCACTCCCGAATAGACCAACAACGTATCGACCTGAGCATGGATGCCGGCCAAAATATCCGTATGATAATTATCCCCCACCATAATCGCATCCGCACGATCTATTTGAAAGAATGCCAACGCTTGCTTCACCATTTCCGCGCCCGGCTTGCCGATAACAATCGGCTCTCTTCCAGTTGAGGTGGTAATAACAGACGTAAGGGAGCCATTTCCAGGCAACAACCCTCGTTCTGATGGCAGTGCAACGTCGGGATTAGTGGACAAAAATGTAGCTCCAGAACGTACAGCTAACGTTGCTTTCTCCAGCTTCTCATAGGTGATCTGCTGATCCAATCCCATGACAACGACATCCGGCTGCTTCTCATCATATCGAAACTCTGCCTTCTCCAACTCTGTTTGTAGCCCTGCTCCACCTATGTAAAAAACAGAAGGCTGTTTGAAGTGTGCTTTAATATAATTAACCGTTGCTGCGCTTGATGTCAACACATCCTCTGGCTCAGCGGGAATGCCCATATTACATAATTTTTCCGCAACCTGCTCCTTAGTCCGCATCGAATTATTTGTCACGAACAAATAACGTAGATTTGCTCGTCGTAATCTTTGAATGAAATCAATAGCCTCTTTTATTACCTCATTGCCAAGATACATCGTGCCATCCAAATCAATCAAATACGCTTTATACTGTCTAGGCATAAAAGTCTCCCCATCCTTTTATCACTCCGATGTTTGAAAATCAGAAACCAAAACGACTCAACAACATCTTTTTATTCAGTTGGCTTAAAAGCAGAAACAGGACCAAGCTCACGCTCTAAATACTCATAGATGTAATGCGGAAAGGCTTGCCAATCCGTTAGATAAGTCGACATAAGGGCATGGAGCGCTTGATGATCCATAACATCATAATGCTGAACCAACGCTTTTCTTTGCTTAACAATCACCTTAAAAGCTTCTTCCTTTTCTTTGGGAATCACCTGTTCATCGACAAGGATATCAACAATATCCTCATAGCTACCCGGGTCCCTCATGATGAATCCATCAATCATCTGATTTCCCACATCAAGGATCGATTCAATAACAACATGGATAAGTCGCTCCAAGGCTCTTTTTTCAAAAGAACTCTCCCAGCTTTGATGCTCAGCTATTATCTCCATTTGTTCTGACATAAACTGAAGGATGTGTTCAATCCTTTGACGTTCTACAAAATACATGTTCATCATCTCCACCTTAATAAAATGTATCTATGCCATGTCCCATTTCAGCTGAAAACTTCCATTAAACAAAAGAAATTTCACTTTATAATCACCGTCTCTTTGGACATGCTAATCATGAAGGTGGTGGAAAAATTGAAGGACAAACACAAAGGCAAGATACAAGAAAATAAATACAGCGATTTTGCTAACGTAGAAGATCAGCGTCATTTTTTGGCTCCAGAAGAGTTCCCTGAAGGGTCATTTGGTCAGACCAGAGATAGGGAAAAGCCCGTACAAAATAAAGAAACCCCTTGGCATAAGGGGCAGAAATACATCAGTGGATTTGTTTACGAAGATCGTACACTCCACCAAGAACTCCCTCGCCAATTTCCAGGCGCTCATCCCCCGCACGATAATCCCAATCAAGACTCTGAACCACCTTACGATGATTCTACCCCCTGATGGGCAGGGGGTTTCTTGTTATACTTGTTTATCCTCGTTGCTTACCTTTTTTAAAACAAAATAAGCACAGCCAAAGTTACAATACTCCATCACATAATCAACTAAACTACTGATTTTGGTATCATATGTTGCCTTAGGACTGTGATCATCATAGAAACCACGGAGCCGGAGCTGTTCATAGCCCCAATCCCCAAAGATATAATCATACTTTTCCAGAATTTCACTATATCGTTTTTGAAAGGCTTCTTCATTCCAACCATTGTGATGATCTTTTATCAAGTCATAGTGTGCATCATTGACACTAGTAAGTACTTTATACTCAAGCATCGCTCTTCCCTCCAATGTCATCATATCATAAGGAACCGCTCCCTCACAACGTAGCATCCATCACTTACCAGGAAAACTTTTATGAGAATGAGCCATCCTAACAAACAGCACTAAGATCAGATAGAGTATACCCAATCCCATATTTTTAGGGAGGTGAGCCTAATCTTACGCTTACATTATTGCCTCTGTTTTTTCCTATTGATGACTATCTTCTTTCCCTTTACCTGTGTTAAAGCGGAAGAAAACACATACCGATCCAGTCAAGCCTTATATCTAAAAACCGCTGCATTAACAGATATTCCATGGTACTACCTAGCTGCTATCGATCAATATGAACGAAATGTTAGACTATCACGTCAAGATCTTCCTGACCCCAAAGGTCTTCAAGGAATCTCTATTCATCCCAGTATCTGGTCTGGACCATTAAATCCTAATCAACAGGAAACCGACCCTCGGCGTATTGCTTTCTTTGGTGGTATTGGAAGGGATGGCAATGGCGACGGCAAAGCAGATCAGGCCAATCCTGAAGATACACTTTATACCATGGGGAGCTATATGCAAAAGTTGGGAACGACAAAGCCTTTTATTAAGATCTCCTTATGGAATTATTACCACAAAGATAAAGCCGTAGCACTCATCATGGCAAATGCGAGATTGTACAAACACTTTGGAAAAATCGAGCTAAAAGATCATACCTTCCCAATTCCAAAAGGCTATCTCGCAGATTTCCGCTCCACTTGGGGTGATCGGCGTGGATGGGGTGGCATAAGAATTCATGAGGGCACAGATATTTTTGCCTCTTACGGGACACCTGTTCTGGCAACCTCATACGGGATAATTGAGTTTATAGGTTGGAACAAATATGGTGGCTGGCGCATTGGCATTCGTGACCCTAAGAATATTTATCACTACTACGCACATTTAAACGGCTATCATAAAGGCATTAAAAAGGGAACCATTGTCAAACCCGGTCAAATCATCGGCTATGTTGGTAGTTCAGGATATGGACCAAAAGGCACTCAGGGAAAATTCCCGCCGCATCTTCATTACGGCATGTATAAATATAATGGGAAAGTAGAATTTTCCTTTGACCCCTACCCTTATTTAAACACTTGGCATAGACAGCAAGCAATTCAAAGATAGTAAATACGGTAACACTAATTTGAATTAATAAAAAAATTCCGGTTACCAAAAAACTATAATAAGACGACCCCCAAAAGGGGTAGATTATGACTCTAACTTTTTTGGACGCAGCACAGAGATGTATAAGCTGTAGACTTTTTTAAATTCATCACTATAAAGGGCAACCGAGTCTTCAAAAATCCAAAGACATCGTTAACGCTCATGGATGGACGTTTCAGAACGCTCGCTTTCCGCGGGCACTGCCTCAGCTAACTTGGGATCGTTATCACTTTCCCAAGTGGATCTTCGGACATGTGCTATTCCCGCAGGAGTCTCGCATCTTTCACTCTCATCCACTTCAGTACTAATAACGCTTTACAAAAACGAAAGAAAAAGATCAATCAATTTTCTATGATTCAAATATAAATTATTAGAGGACTTTGGCTAAACTCCGTACGTCTTCTATGTCGAAAAAAGAGTGGTACCTACCAAAATATATTGGCGAGTACCACTCTTTTTAATGACTGAGCTTTGTCCTAACCTCTATTCATTTTTATCTTTTGTTTTTTTCGAGCTGTCATTATCGTTATCCAACATCTTTTGCGGGATAGCTATAGAGGCATTATCCTGACCCTTACTATAATAATTTGGTACCTTTCCAGGTAAAAATTGTGATGTAATGGGAATTGTTGTCGATATAGAAGCATTTTTGGTTTCAAAAGGTAGCACCACTCTAACCTGAACCTTAACATCTACATAGATTTGAATATAGGCTCCGTTGATGTTGACCTCTTGAACTTTATTTTTGATATCAGGAATAACGTTGCTCGTCACAACCATTCGAACGGGAATAGTCGGACCAAGATTAGAAAATAAAACATTCTCCGTCGCCTGACCTAGGGGAATTCTCGCAATAACTCCCTTTTCTTCGCCCTTGGCTTGTGCATCATCAAAATCTGCATTGGTAGGATTAATGGTCCCCTCCTCCACTGCTCTCAAATAGTGCTGAACTTTCTGAGTGATCTCCGAAAAAATCCGTGTCACAGCTACCATATTATAATTGACGCTCGTGATTTGATCATCTCTATCATAGGTAATCGTGTAAAGATCACTTTTGCCATTATCTGATTGATATTTCTCCATTTCATGTAGCTCTTGCTTGCCTAACCCAGAATTAACAGCATATGTAGCAATCTGCTTTGTCTTCGATTTAGCGATTTCCATAAGAACCGGGGAAACCCTCTCATTAACTAACCATAGACCCATTAGAGTAAAAGCAAGGAAAGAGATTATCGAAGCGACAAACACATGTCGCAAAGGAATCACCCGCTGCCTACGTATCCTCCTCTTCATGCTATCCCTCACTCTTTAAAATGACCTCCATAAAGCATGTATATGCTTTGGGTCAAGCTTGTTATGAATGACGACGATCACATAGGAGGTGCTAGCTTCGGGGTTGGCACATGGATGTGTCGGGATTAGCCAAAGTTCCTCTCTAGTGTTCCACTGTGGTATCACACTAGGGATTTTTAACTGTTGCTTTTCCCGCAGGAGTCTCCGTAGGTTTCTTCCGTTAATAGTAAAAATGGATTATACTTTCTCAAGTAAATCTACATGTGCTGTTCTCGAAGGCGTCTCTGTTTTTGACTACGCAACTATAGAGTCATATTCTCCTACTAGAAATTTATGGTTCAGAAACCTCACTTAGATTTCTAGGTGAGGATTTCATTTAGTCAAACGAATATGATCAAGACGATGTTTTTAGGGCTTGCTCTCACTTAAAATTTTTTTAACAAAAAACAGCACTTTCCATCTTGTCTAAAGAAAGTACTGTTTTCACATTAAATGAACATTTGTTGCATGAAATAATTCCTTTGTTGAATTAAATTTTCGTGAATTTTCTTCTGCAACTTAATTCTTTTATCAAATGTTGAAAGAAAGTGAATTATTTTTTTCTGTTCATTAATTAAAGGAGCTGTAATCTCATCCTTTAATACATTTGTATTATTTATCTTCATATCATTTTTAGCTCCTTTATTTACTAAAGGGCGAAGATATGAATTTAAATGATCATCTAGTTGAAAATAATAATCTAAAAATTCTCCAATTAACGTTTTTTTGCAGGAATAGACTGCATACAGTGTTGAAACGATGCCCGTTTTTTTTTTGTTACACTTAACAATACCATAAGGATTAGATTTTAAAGGGCTTTTGGTGTATACAATATCACCAGTATGAACCACATGGTAGCTTATAACGGACTTTCCAGCAAAAGACCGCCCTTGAAACTTTATTTGATTAATTATACCATATTCTCCGGAAACCGAAAATACGTCTTCCTTTGAATAAATACCATCATAGTTTCGAATTTTATGTTCAAATAAATAATGAGATAGTTTATTTGTTTCCCATTCAGGGAACTCCTTTCCGTTCTCATCTTTAAATCGTAATTCTCTACTAAAAATTTTCTGCATATAACCTTTTTTCTGTTCCTTCAGCAGGTCGATTTTTTCTTGTTGAAGTTGGATTTTTTTTTCTATAGATTGAAATAAATTAGCTATTTTGTTTTGTTCTTGTGGAGTTGGAAAAGCTATTTGCATGTTAAAGAAAGCTGAATCGCTTATGTTTAACCTATCATATCGTGCGCCACTATCACCGCTTGAATATATATATTTATTCCATTTATTACTTTTAAAATACCATTTTAAAAACCCAATATTAATATTCGAGGTACTAAATGCCAAATATAAAGGTGAAATAACCCCAGGTTCCTTATCAGTATAAAGATTAATTGGTCCGTACGGTGATTTCTTAGACATACGTGGATTATATACAAAATCACCTTTATTAATAATATAATAATTATTAATATTTTTAAAATTAGCTATATCCCGATCGAAATATTCATTTTGCGATATAAGTCCCATAGTTGCAGAGTTAGAGATAACATTTTTTACCTTGAAATATTTGTTTTTTTCTTTAATTTTAATAGATAATTCTTTTAAAGGTTTCATTTCCCATTTTCCCCTAAATTGTTTAAAACGCAGAATAGGCATATTCATTATTACACCCCCAGTTCTTTAAAGTACTTTTCTAGCTCGCTATCCACTTCTTTGATTTCCTGGTCGATTTCTTTTAATCGTTGTTCTACTGCTTGTAAATCGATAGGTTCTTCTTCTTCAAAAGTATCCACATAGCGGGGGATATTTAAGTTATAATCATTCTCTTTGATTTCCTCTAAAGTGGCAGCATAGGAATATTTATCGACGATCTCTCGGTTTAAAAATGTGCCAACGATCTTTTTTACGTGTTCATCGGATAAGACATTTTGATTCCTCCCTTTCTCAAAGGAGTTGGAGGCATCGATAAACAGCACATGGTCATCCTGCTTACGGCATTTTTTGAATACAAGGACGCATGTTGGAATACTTGTTCCATAGAAAATATTTGCGGGTAAACCGATGACCGCATCTAAATAGTTTTTTTCTTCAATCAAGTATTTGCGAATAGCTGCTTCAGCTGCGCCACGGAATAAGACACCATGGGGTAACACGATTGCCATCGTACCACTATCATCTAATTGATAAATAAAGTGCTGAATGAAAGCAAAGTCTGCTTTCGATTTAGGTGCTAGCTTTGCATAAGCACTAAAGCGCTCATCTTCTTTAAATTTATCATCGGCGCTCCATTTAGCTGAGTACGGAGGATTGGCAACAATAGCTTCAAAGCGTTGTTCGGTATGCTGAGGATCTTCTAAAGTATCAGCATTCTTAATGTCAAATTGTTGGTAGGGAATATCATGTAATAACATATTCATACGAGCTAGATTATAGGTTGTCGATACCTTTTCTTGTCCGTAATAATTGTACACCTTTGCTTCCTTACCAACACGGAGAAGCAAAGACCCTGAACCACAAGCGCCATCATAAACATTACGAATTTCTGATTTACCAGCCGTCACAATCTTCGCTAAAATTTTAGAGACTTGCTGTGGAGTATAGAACTCACCCGCTTTTTTTCCCGCATTGGCGGCAAATTGCGCAATCATATATTCATAGGCATCCCCTAAAATATCGATTTCCACATCATCCTGTAAAAAAGGAATGCTGGCAATATTAACAATGACCTTACTGATTAATTGTGTCCGATCCTTAACGGTTCGACCTAAACGGGAAGACGTTAAATCCATATCATCGAAAAGATTTTGAAAGTCATCTTGGCTTGCAGTACCTAAAGTGGAGGATTCAATTGCTTTAACGCCGTTTTGGAGCATCTCCACATCAAAGCTACCCTTTGCTCCTTTTTCAATTTCTTTAAGAAACTGTGAGTACAAGAATGATGGCTCTACAACATAACCTAACTCATCAATAAGATACTCAGCTAAGTTCTTACGGTACGCTTCATTTCTCCATGCTTCTGTATACGATACGTCATCGTCTTTTAGTATTTTTTTTGCACGTACTTCCACCTTTTCGGATAAGTAACGATAGAAGATTAACCCTAAAATATAATCCTTAAATTCACTGGCATCCATCTGCCCCCGCAAATCATTTGCCATTGCCCATAATTTTTTGTGTAACTCAGCTTGTTGTTGACGTTGTTTGTCGCTTGTTGTCATCATCACGTTTTCCCTTCTATGCTCTTGTACTATAAGACGAATAGATTTGTCCTCTTTCCTTGTTCATTCTATTAGATTGACATCGAATAAAGAGTCCGCTACATACCATATTTTTCGGTAAAGTCATGAATAAAGGAAGCAATCGCTTTGATAGCTTTATTCTTTTTCAAGAACGATCCTGATAAAGAATCCATAATCACAGGTTTCTCAATCAGACTGGAATACTCATAGGTTGATACTTGTTCACGTAATAGAATGTCTGCAATATTTACTTGTTTTGCAAATGCTGAGAGTTCTTGCTCACTCATTTCTTCTTCGTAACGACGATAAGCATCCATCACGGATTCCTCAGGTTCTAATGTAGGTGCTACCTTATCTAAAAATCCTTTTATTAACTCAATCTTCAATCGTAACTTCTTATCAGATGCATGGTCAAGCTCTTGTTTGATAAAACGAATCTCTTGATCCCGTTCTTTTTCATCTGCCGTGTCCAAGCTCACCAATAAATTTAATATATAACTGACATTAATCTTGTCCGTATGCATAATCTCTAATTCAAAGTCGATATCACGTAAGATCGATTCTTTCGGTACTTCGGTACGCTTAAACTCTTCATATATCCTGAAATATTTGCTTTTAAAGTCTTCATAAGCTTGCTGTGAAATCGTGAGTTCATTTTCATCAAACTCAAAATCAGAAAAAGATTGCAAACTTTGAAGAATTTTCGTCACATTTTTAAAGGCAATGATAAATTGCCGTTTATCTTCCTCTCTTTCTAGCTCATCCACTTCTTCAGGAATGGCGGTGATCGCTCGTAAGTTTTCCACTGCTTCCTTAAAGACTTCTAAATATTCCTCACAACTCTTCATTAGAACAGTATCCACATTGTCTGTTTTAGAAAATAACTTAATGGCTTCATCGGTATTGTCCTTCAAATTGCGGTAACAAACGATATTTCCAAACGGTTTCGTCGACTTCTCCACACGATTTGTCCGACTATAGGCTTGCAACAAATCATGGTAAACCAGATTTTTATCGACATAAAGTGCATTAAGCGGCTTGCTATCAAACCCTGTTAAAAACATCTTTACGACAAGTAAAATATCTATCTGAGCCCTTTTCACCTTTTTTGATACATCAGAAAAATAACGCTCCCATGTCTCGGTAGAAAAATCTGTTTTAAACAGTCGATTATAGTCTGAAATCATGCGATCTAACGCTTCTCGGGAATGCTCACCTGTCCCATCACTTTCCTCATTTTGCCCATATGAAAAAATGCCAGCAATCTTTAAATTATGATTTTTAGATTGAAACATATCGTAATACTGAATAAGTGTCGGAATAGAGTCCACGGCAAACATCGCACAGTAGCCCTTATCCTTTGAACGTCGTGAATGATTGTCGAGAATATGGTCAGTAACTAAGTTTAAACGTCGCTCATCATGCCACACTTCATCTGTATCAATAGCTTGTGCCTTTGTATCATCTGTTTCATCAATCTTTTCATTAAATGTTCGAATATATTCTACTGAAAACCCAAGGACGTTGCCATCACGAACTGCATCTTTAATCAAGTAATAGTGCAAGCATTTACCAAAAAGGTCAGCCGTTGTCCGTCCATCTTGACTTTTATTTTCAACAAAGCGCGGTGTCCCAGTAAATCCAAAGTACTGAGCATTCTGAAAGTGGCGATCAATTTCTTTGCGCATGTCTCCAAATTGACTACGATGACATTCATCTATAATAAAAACGACTTTTTCTTTTATATAAGGTTCCATAATCTTAGCATACCTTGAATGTTTAACCGCATGATTCATTTTTTGAATCGTCGTCACAATGAAGCGTTTCATAGGATCTTGTATTTGTTCAATCAAGATTTCCGTTTTATCCGTGCGGTCAACCGATCCCTTCTGAAACCGATTAAATTCAGAAATAGTTTGACTATCTAAATCTTGACGGTCAACAAGAAAAAAGACTTTTCTAATAGCTTCTTCGTCAGCTAAAATGTGTCCAGCTTTAAAAGATGTCAATGTTTTACCTGAGCCAGTAGTATGCCATATATATCCATTATTGTTAGTTTCAGTTGCACGCTGTACAAGCGCTTCAACCGCATAAACTTGATAAGGACGCATAACCATTAGAACTTCATCAGAGTCGTTAATGACCATATAACGACTTATCATCTTCGCCAACCAGCACGGGGTTAAAAACGCACGACTAAAATTTTGTAAATTTGTAATTTGTTCATTTTTTTCATCTGACCAGAAAAAGGTCATTCCAAATGAAATAGCATTATCAGAGTTCGAAAAATATTTTGTATCAACGCCATTACTTATAACAAAGATTTGTAGAAAATGATACAAACCAGAAAATGAACTGCGACGATAACGATTAATTTGGTTAAACGCTTCTTTAAAATCTAATCCTCGCCTTTTTAATTCTATTTGAACAAGAGGTAATCCGTTAATGAGAATGGTAACGTCATAACGGTTGGTATATTTACCTGTCATGGTGGTTTGTGTTGTCACCTGAAACAGATTTTTACACCACTCTTTTGTGTCTAGTAATTCTACGTATAATTGCGTCCCGTCTTCCCGTTCAATGACTATTTTATCTCGTAAAATTTTAGCAGAATTGTAAACGCTCTTGCCTTCTATCTGAGTAAGAACCCGCTTAAATTCTATATCTGTTAATAGCTGCCCATTTAGCCTATGTTCATTAAGTTTATTAAGCTGCTGCTTAAAATTAGCCAATAAGGCGTCATAGTTAGCAATTTTAACAGCTGCATAGCCTTGATTAACCAAGTGTTTGTGTAAGTTTTTTTCAAGCTCTGCCTCAGATTGGTATGCCATGTTCAGAATCCCCCCTTAATACTCCCACACCCTTATTATACTAAAAATTAATGTTTAAAGGGTGTATACCGACAACCTTCACCCTAACACCAGTCATAGCACATTTAAAACATAGTGGCAGACTAGAGGTAAATACAATGCACCAAGTAATAAGCTTTCTCTAACTTAAACCTACACAAAAAAACACCTACCCGCACATCACCGGCAAAATCACAGGTGACACTTAGATAGGTATCGACAAAATTCCCCCTGATTAGGAACGAAACTGATGCTCCAGTTGTTCAAGCGTAAGTCCTTTTGTTTCTGGGAGGAATTTAGACACAAAGGCAATGCCTAGAACACCTAAGACAACGAACATATAAAATGTTTCTGAACAAATGGAAATCAAAATAATAGAACAATGAATGCTAAAAAACGGTCGTCTAGTAAACTTGACTTTGACCACCGCTCTTTCATTTTAATATACATGTGCATTTATTTGTAGAATGGCTTGTCGGCACCCGAATATAAAGGATAATGACTAAAATGACTAGGCTTTGGCAGCATTCTTAAAACCAAATCCAAATATCTTGTCAGCACCAATATGACAAGTCCATATCAACCCAATTTCTAAAACAAG
>Ga0154003_1000067_pt1 | contig 31899 bp, 18 predicted proteins | sample TSFL087MetaG_FD_104679 | JGI IMG/M metagenome (GOLD analysis project Ga0154003, IMG submission 104679) | Attine ant fungus gardens microbial communities from Florida, USA - TSFL087 MetaG | ecosystem: Host-associated > Fungi > Mycelium > Unclassified | place: USA: Florida, Lake Talquin State...
GGAGGACGAACCTGATGCCGAAAGGGGCGCGCCGAAGGCCAGAGCGTTTGGCGGAGAAACTGTGCCACATCCGTCACCGGCTTGAGTTGACACAGGAAGAGCTGAAGGAACGGCTCGAACAGTTCGGCTTTGTCAGCGACCTGGATCGCGCGGACGTTTCGGATTTTGAAAGAGGGCGGCGCGACCCCGACCTGCTAACTCTATTGTCCTACGGCCGCCTGGCTAACGTTTATCTCGATGTGTTGGTCGACGACGAGCTGGATCTTCCGGAAGATCGTGTCCATGCGGCGGCGCAGTAAAGGTAAGAAACCCGATGCGCCGCCGCATGGACACGGCTGACTGCCCGTCCACCCGCGCCTCAATGCGCCGTCATCAACTGCCGCCAGTCGGTCGTGTACGCCGGTGATCGGCGCTCAAATCTGGTCCGCCAAGCGCCGCTGTTCGGGAACAAGCCGCAGCGCACGGTGTCTTTCCCGAATTTGATATTGAGCGCGTCAACGACACCCATTAACCGTTTGTGTAGTTCATAGAGCGCCGCATCCCATAACCTCCTCGGCGCACAGTCAGCCAACTCAAGGTCGTTCAATATCACGCCGGCCTTCCGGATTTGGAAGCCTTCGCGGTGAACCGCGTCAAGTCCTTTCAGCGCCAGCGGCAACAGTTCGAGCGTGCTGTCGCTCTTCGGCGCGACGCTGAGCCGCGCACTATTCGCATATTGCGGGACATCCTTGAATCTGTCGGTGTGAACAAACACGCTCAGCTCTCCAGCCAGTAACCTATGCTCGCGCAGCTTCTCAGCCACTCTCGACGTAAAGAAGGCGACCGCCGCGCGAAGGTCATGCAAGCTCTCCGTCGCCGAGCCGAATGAGCGCGACACGCAGAGTTGCTGCTTTACCTTTGGCGTCGGCTCAAACGGGATACACTGGATGCCGCGCAGCTCCTGAACGATTCTCGCGCCGACGACCGTCATCCGCTTGCGAATCCACTCTTCGTCGGCGTTGCGGAGATCGAGCGCTGTCTTGATGCCGTTGCGCTCTAACAACGCCGAATACATCCGGCCACAGCCCCACACGTTTTCGACGGCCACGCGCGACAGGGCCTCGTCCCGGTAGGGCGAGCCGGTCAGGTTTACCATGCCGTTCGCCCGCGTCGATTTTTTGGCGATCTCGATAGCGATTTTCGCTAAGGTCTTCGTTTCCGCAAACCCAACACTGACCGGAACGCCCGTCAACGCCCGCACTTGGCGGCGCATCTCGTGCCCGGTTTCAGACAGCGACCGAAGGGAAGACAGCGGCATCTTCACGAAGACCTCGTCGATCGAGTAGTGTTCGATGTCTGGCGTGAAGTCCTCCAAACAGCTCTGGAAACGCCAACTCATATCATCGTAAAGCGTGTAGTGGCTCGATAGCGCGACTCCGTTGTGTCGGTCGAGTAAATGGCGGATCTGGAAGAGCGGGACGCCAATCGGGATTTTTAGCTCGCGAGCCTCGGGCGAACGGGCTACGACACAACCGTCATTATTCGATAAGACCACGAGCGCACGGCGATCAAGCTCCGGCGCGAACGCTCGTTCTATGGAGGCGTAAAAATTATTTGCGTCGATAAGACCGATAACAGACATAGAGAAACCTCAACTGACGGGGGGAAGGTGTTGCTTGATTCGGAGATGGTGAGTGATGGAATGAGTGACGCGGCCGAATATCTGAGCCTCTTCGTCGAGTTCGATTTCGCAATAGCGGCTGTTCGCAGGGCAGAGGAATAGTCGGCCGTCGCGCCGCTCCAGCTTGCGAACCAGGCGCTGCCCGTCTACAAAGGCCAAAACAATCTGACCGTGACTGTACTCTCCGAGCCGCTCGATCACGAGCAGGTCCTGGTCGCAGATGTTCGCCTCGACCATCGCGTCGCCGGCGAAGCGGGCGAAGAACGTATAAAGCGGCCGCGGCGCCAGCAGATTATGCAGATTTAGAGCTGGGCGTCGGTATTCCTCGGCCGGGGAAGGGAAACCGGTGTAGTGTTGTTCGTCCATAGTCCCACGCTTCGGCGACGGTCGCCTTGTGCGCGCGGAGCGGGGGACTATCGAACGCCGTTCGCCTTTTTCTTCGCCCGGGGTTTCGGTCCTGGCGTCTGGCGCTCTAAATTCAATACTTCGCGGCGCGACACGTGCGGCACACCGTCAATGTTATAAGTCTTCAGCCGGCCTCGATTGATCAGTCGCGCAATGGCCGCGGGAGAAACTCCGCGCAGCTTTGCGGCGCTCGATTGACGCATCAAGTCATTGGGAATCATGCCCGCTATTCCCTTTCTCTGTTTGAGTCTTGAACCACAATACCTAAGATGCAATTAGGTTAACACTATTAACCTAATTCAGCAAGGCTGTTGCGCTTACGTTGCTACAGATTTGATGAAGCGGGCCGCGTAACGTTTGTGAGCGAAGAGCGGATCAGCTCGTCGTATGCTATTCTTTTCGGCTCGTGTCCGCTCGTGAGCGCAAAGCGGGCCACGCGTTGAAGAATAGTTTGGGTGAGAGCGAAGAGCCATTCGCTGTCTCCCCAACAGAGGAGGATGTGTTTTGTCCGAATTAGGAAAATACCCAGCCGGTGCAAACGAGACCATTGAAGAACGCCTCGCGCGCGTTCGAACCACCGTGGAAAACATCGTTGCAAAAGTCGGAGAGCATCCGGAATACGAACTCAAAAGAAAATGGCTTCGGGATAAACCGCCACTGAAAGCCGAGTTCATTCGAGATGTTTTATCGACTGTGAATTCAGAAATTCCGGACGGGCGGGACAGATATATAGTCGTAGGTGTTGACGAAAAGTCTCGGAAGTTTACTGGCTGCGACTACGATGAATTCGATGACGCTAAACTCCGGCAACTTTTCGACGCTCACCTGGACCCAACGCCGCTTTTCGAAGTGATGCGCTTTAAGGCGTCGAACGGAGAGAATTTTGTTGTGATTCGTTTCCCTTACCAACCGGGCCGCCCGTTTGTCGTAAAAAAAGAAATTACCGAAAACCACGATAAGCATTTATATGTGGGAGAGGTTTGGTATAAACCAGGCGGTCCGGACACGCCGGGCAGCGGAAAGCGCCGCGTCAGTTCTCAGTCTGAGCTGCTTAGCCTGGTCAACATCGAGCCGCGCGTTCAGAGAGAGGTTTCTGAACGCATAGAAAGAATGCTACCCGCCATTCGCCTCGAAGCGCGAACGAGTTTACAGCCTCAGGCAATCAACGCTGTCTCGGCGCTCACCTCAACAGATGAGGAGTTCGAATCTATTTTCGAGCAACTTCTCATAGGGGCAAACGCATTGCCGCTGAACATCATTGTTGAGAAGCTGCGAGACAAAACCGTCGAAGTCTGGAAGACGGACCTTGACGAGCACACTCGTCTTTCCGCTGAAGAAATTTTGCGAATCAAGGAAAGCGACTTTATTCCGGCGATTCGACGACTGACTCTTCTCGGGTTGCTGCTGGTTAAGTTCTCAGCTCCTCAAGAGTGGTTTTTGAAGGTTGCGAATCTTCACATTGAAATCTTCGACACGTCGCATTACCTCGCGAAAAAAGCGGAAAGATTTCACGAACGTCACAGCGTCAATTCTCTTGCAGAACATGCGAACTATACCGTTCCGGCAATTGAGTCTCTTCTGTCTGCATATGTGCTTGCGGGCTATGAACTGAGCAGAAACTCTAACGTTTATATGAGCCTGTTGTTCAGCCGCATCGTTCGGCATCTCTCTGATCCGATCGACGTAGATCCGGAGGTAAAATGGTTGTATTTGTTTTGGCCGATGGAGAGAGCTAAATGGGGATCGCCAGAAATGTCGCGCCCTCAAATGGTGATCGAGCGATACGGAAACGCGGACAGGATTGAGAAGCTTTTGGGTGGAAAAACTGGAATGAAGTCCGCGGTGTTGCAAGTAGACTGCTTAATTGAGTGGCATTCGCATTTGAGTTTTGATGGGCAGGGAACGCCGGAGACAGTCAGATATTTCAGAGAGCGCTACGCCAAGGTCGGGACGACTTATTTCCCGGACTTTTTTCAAGAGAATTTTTCGCACATCGAGCCGCTAATAAATAAGCTTTGGGCGGCCGTTCGCACCGGTGGTGGCGAGATGAACGATTGGTTCGTTTTGCCCGGCCTGGTCGATGTTTTTCGAAAAATAGAGATTGAGCGGCGTCAATATTTGCTCGGTAAATTCTTGCTCGACATCAGCAAAGAACAATCGCAGAAGATGTTAGCTGATAACCGTATGCCTTATCGAGTCCACTGGCCGCCAGAAATCGCAGCGCTTGTGAAGCGGGTTCGAGAGAGCGAAGCGGCGAAGCAGTAGGGCAGGGAAGTCGATCCAGTTCCAAGAGCTGCGCTTCATTCGACGTCGATGAAATCCTCGACATTCAGCCCTTCGGATTGCGAATAGTAAGATTTGACCGTGATCTTCGGGTCGCTGTGGCCGAGAAAGCTGGACACCTTGTGCAGCGGCGCGCCGGCGTCGAGCAGTTGCGTCGCGATGGAATGGCGCCAGGTGTGAGGCGACACCTTCTTTGAGACGTTCGCCTCGTCGGCCAAGGCGTTCACGATGCGCCAGGCTTGCGAGACGCTCAATCGTCCGCCTTTCTGCGACGTGAAGACAAAATCCTCGTCGGCGCCGCGGCGCTCGGCGCGCATCTCCTGCAAGGCTCCGAAGAGTTCCTCCGACAAACTGATGACGCGCTCCTTGCGCCCTTTGCCGTGGATGATCTTCATCTCGCAGCCTTTGTCGGTCGCGTAGATGTGGCCCCAGCGCAGCCTCAACACCTCGGAGATCCGGCCGCCGGTCATGTAGAGCAGCTTGTTAAGTAAATAATCGCGCCGACGTGTCTTCGCCCGCTTCTCGGTTTCGGTCGCCTCGGCGCGGTTTTGCGCCGTGACCAGCATCTTCATCGATTGAGATTGAGAGAGAGCCTTGTCGCGCTTCGATTCGGGAAGGGAAGGGAGGGCGACACCTTTGCCCGGGTTGAACGGCGTGTAGCCGATGCCGTTAGCGTGAGTGAGCAATCCTTTGACGCTGGCCAGCATCCGGATCTGCGACGAGGCGGCGAGCGAATGCTCGGCCCGGCGCGCGGTCGCAGGAATCACGACGGCCTTCAGCGCGTCCCTGTAATTCTGCACGTCCTGGCGCGAGACGGCCGCGAGCGGCTTGGCGCCGACGAAAGTCAAGAATCCGATCGCCGGCCCGCAGACGTCGCGCAGGTATTCGCGTTGAGTCTTCGGACTCTCGGCCTTCGATCCGGACCTGAGCCAATCGAGGATCACCGCGGCGTCGCCTTCGGTCGCCGGCCTGGTCAGTTGAAAGTTCTCGCCGAGCAGCTCGCGCGCGAGCTGGGCGAGTTTCTCCATCGCGCCGTCGCTTTCGCCGACCTGCGCCAGGTTCGCGCTATGAATCGTGGTAAGAGCCAGGTCTTCTATCTTTTCCATTGTAAAAATCCGCCCCATTTAAAGTTGGCAGGATTTCGCGATGATGGCGCCCATTGGCTCCGATGATGTCTGGCACCTACAAGTATATGGCATCTACAACGATGCAATTTTCTGCAATAGATCTTGAAGGGCCATCACCTCGAAGCCAGGTACATCAACGCGCTTCATTATCGTTCTAACCTTTGCGTCTTGAGTTACATATATATCCGCTGCCGAAGCCAAAACTGCATGCTGTAAGTCACGCGAATCTCCTGTATGAGGTTCGTAACCTTCAAACTGGAGGGCATACACATATGACAGACTAGACATGATGTACAATCTTAGACTCCTTATCTTCGATACTCCATCGACCACTGTTTCTTTACATTCATCTGGCAATCCGAGCTTTTCAATCAACGTATGCACAAGCCAAGGGGGTCCCAATTCTACAAATCTTTTCCAGTCACCAGGCTTGGTTTTGTATTTTCCACCGATAAGCTCTTCGATAGTCACTAAACTTTCTTTCTTTGCATCTTTAAAACCTTGTTTCGCTAATTCTTTTTGTTCTTTTGTTTGACGCAGCACTTCCTTTTGTACCATCACTTCAGATGCTTGAGGGGTCAACTCGTCCAAAATATTCGGAAACTCATCCGTAAAAGGCGAAGGGAGAGCTGTACCATTAACGAAAGCATTTATATCATCTCGCAAAAGCTCGGTATGATTCTTCACCAACTTAGATGGATCAGTGAGTTCCATTAGGAGTTGTTTTTTTCGATTGGCGAGTTCAGGATCAGAAGCGTTTATCGCTGGTAGGATTTCTTCCACCAAAGTCACGCTACGCAAGATCGATATTTTTCCATCTGATATTGCGTTTTTGAGTAGCTCAAGGTCGGCATCGGTAAAATCGATCTTCTTCAAAATATGATCAAAAACGTTTGTGTCCAAGTATACGTTAAGAGCCATTGTTGATTCCTTTTCTATCAACTTTTGTCAAAATCAACTGTGACGGATCTTCACATTCAATCTTTCTGGTCTCTCCTTGATCCGATTAAATCGGAAAGTGTCACGTTGATCCGATTAAATCGGAAAGTGTCACGTTGAGGCAGCGCGCGAAACCCTGGTGATTGGCACAGTTTGACTATGCTCTCGCGCCAAATAAATCACAAAGATCCGCGCCATTTAATTTGCAAAGTAACAACAAAAATCGCTCAAAAATCACCCTCATAAAATGCAAACTAATTGCTGTTAGTGTGCATTTTATAAGAAGCAACAAAATGCCGCAAGACCAGAATTGGTGGGTCACTAGAAAATCACGATGACGCACATCTAGGATTGTTTTGAGCTGGTGGCTTAGGGCTGAAAGGGTGAAAGATGTGTGAGTCGTTAAGTAGACTTGCGATTGTGCGAGTCTCGCTCCGATATCGCACGAACATTCTCCAACCAACTAGGACGATGGGCAATCCGAAGAGAGTAAACACTACAAACAGGAGGTCGGCGACCAGGTGGCCTCCACGAATAAACAAGCTGCTCGTGATAGGCCCGACGACGGCCAGCAGCATTCCAAGCCCACAGATAGTAGTTATCCATTTGTCAAAAAGCCTTTGAGCCAACGCCTGGTCAGAATTGCCCGAAGCTCCGGAAGACCGATTATAGTAGGCCACCGCCTCAAAGACCCCATTCCAATTTTGCCGTCCGACAACCCTGACGGGCTCCCCAGGCTCGATAAAGATAGGGCCGCTCACTCGAAGCGCGACCGGCGTATCCGAAAGGCGAAACGAACATTCATATGAGTTGCCCCAAGCCACGATGAATCCGCTATTTGAAACTATGGCGGAGCGGGCTTGACGAATATCCGACGCTATTCCTTCGATGGCTTTGAAATTTTCGATAGTTGGGTATCTCCTTTCCAGTTCAAGATGCGCCGTCAGCGCGGCGCGAATAATAGCAGAGTTTCAGACAACCTGTGAGTAATTCTAGAGCTTTGCGATGGTCGATGTACGCGCCCAACTCAAAGGATTGCGTTCACGCCCCTTGCAAAATTTGCAAGCGGTTCCCTGCCCTTATTTCCTTCGCGAGCGGATTCTATTGCACTGGGTAGTGACATCGTGTCGCACCCAAAGCTAGCTGATCCGCCATATGTGCCTACGATGTTCGCGCCCAGCGCATCCGGCTTCCGCGTGAGGTCTGGAAAATTGAATGGTGGCCATTTAAACGCAAAAGGCGGGCATCTGGCGCGAGGTCAGTTGAAATTGGCAAGACGGAATCAAAGGCGGTCTGAGGTCTATTTGTGATCGTGGAAACAAACAGAGGCTGAAGGATGACAAACAAGGCGCGGCGTTGTGGCTCATCCCTTCCCGGCCCGCGCTCGATCCTCGGTTTTGAAGCAGGCGGCCAGATCGAGCGAGGAGCGAAGCGAAGCCGAGATCGCGCCTGCGCTTGATCCTCGCGCGGTCGAGCGCGCCGGCCTGGTTGCAGGTTTGATGAATCGATCAGCTCCGGGTCGGCGTCGAGGACCGCGAGTTGGTCGACGTCTCCACCATCCCGGCGCCGTCCAGATCGGGAAGGCGTCCAGCCTTTCAAGTAAAAATCTCGACAAATAGAATAGTGTAGGTTCTTCATCGCAAATTTCTGCCCCGATTAAAATCAACAGCATCAGTAATTTGCGAAGCTCGACCGTAATCGTTGTAACTAGGTAGGATCGACCCAATTGACCATCACGCATCCGCTCTGGTTTAATGCGGGGCATTCGATTTCAGAATCGAGTAACGGGGGCGGCACAAGTAGTTTCTAGTCAAAACGGCCTGCCGCCCCTTCTTAGTAACCTGGTAACAAGAAGGGAGGGCTTATGGCCTTTACCGAATTCGTCCACTTACTGATGGCGCTCATCATTCTGGCCGCCATTCGGGAGTTGGACAGATGGAATCGCGGCAGATAGCCACGAAAACCAGATGAAATGAAACGGGCGCGGGGCCAGGCTAGTGACTGCCGCGCCCGTTTCATTTGATCTATTCGTCTCCTCCCTATGCCAATATCGCCAGACCTCGCGACCTCGACCGCGATCCGGCCCGCGATAACCAGCTCCGCGACCAGGGCCACAGATCGACCGCGACCGGAAGCCGGTACGATCTTCCGAGCATCGCCGTTTCCTTATTATATTGAACGCGCTCCTTACTAAATTGAACGCGTTCAAAAACTGCCTGATGGATACCAGTGGATAATTTGAAATGATCGGAAAAATCGCAAATCGGCAGCAGCGACCGCAACAAGTGAGGTTTTACCCTTTGCCTTTCAATGAGTTCTGCTTGCTCCGCTTGCGCGAAATTCTCCACAGTAGGGTACGATGTCTTTAGCGGGAGCATCTGTAAAAGATCGGTTTTTTCAAAAAATTTTTCAAACTCAATCCGCCTTCGAAAAACATAAGTTATAATGCCGCCACTCGATTCTGAGATCGAGTGGTGGGGTGGCACAAGCAGTTTCTAGTCAAGACCGCCGCCTGCTGCCCTTCCTATCAAAACTAAGGAAGGAGGCGTTATGGGATCTTCAGAGTTTACTCTTCTCATGATGGCGGTCATCATCCTGGCCGCTATTACTGAGATAGGCAGGCGGAACCGTGGCTAATAGCCGCGACAACTAGATCAAAAGTGAAAAAGGCGCGGGCCAGACTAGTGGCTCCCGCGCCTTTATCATTTCGCCCTTCACTTATGCTTTCTTCTCCTCCCTATGCGGACGCAGGGGAGCCAAAGGCCATGCCGAATCAACGTCTGAGGCCCAATGGCTCGAAGCTCGCAAAAGAATTCTGTTGCTGATAGAGGCGATCGCCTGGCACCGGCTCTTGTTCAGAGTGCCAAGCAACCAAAGATGCGAGACTGAGGGTGGCAGAAAGAGATGGCTGGCTTCTCAGGGTGCATTCCCCAGAGATAGCTAGCTGCTCAGGTGTATTCTCCAGAGATGGCTTGCTTCTTAGGTGCGTTCTCCAGAGATAGCTGGCTGCTCAGGCGTACTCTCCAGAGATAGCTGGCTGCTCAGGCGTACTCTCCAGAGATAGCTGGCTGCTCAGGCGTACTCTCCAGAGATGGCAGAATTTTGGGTGCGGATTTCCCAGAGATGGCAGCAGAAAACGGAAATGGCGATGCTCAATTAGATCGAGCATCGCCATAAGCGTTTGAAATACTTATGCTTAGTGGCACAAGCAGTTTCTAGTCGGCCTCACTATACCTCGGAAAATCTGTGCTTTCAATCCCGTGTTTGCATTTTTTGTTGACACCCGGATGGCATTTTGCCTTTCTCAATCCCTCTATAGTATGTAGCCTCTTTTCTGCCGATGATGAAACAAGATCAATAAGTCCTTCCCAAGAAACTCAGCTAACTGAGGAAAATCAAGAACTGATTGGATGTAGCAACCTGTGTACATTGTGTTCTCCCCTATAGTGGCACTGCACTGGGTAGTGACATCGTGTGCCTACGATGTCACTACCCAGTGCAGATTCTATGCCTGACATTGTCCAAACACTCGTGCCACCGGGGGCAAAGTAAACCAGAAAACTGGCTGGAGTGAACCGGACACCATACATACTGTCCGGATCGGCCACTTCTTCGCCTGTGAACGATTGACACGGCGCATATAATCAAGCCGCAGTCATCACATCAGTTCACTGGAGTCGAAGAGTATGGCCAAGCTCGAACATCCCGAAATCCTCAGGCGTGACGTGAAAGAGTGGAACCAGTGGCGGAAGGATAATCCCAGCGTAACGCCAATGCTCTACGGGGCAGACCTCCGCGATTCAAACCTTAGCAGGGCAGATCTCAGCTGGGCAAACCTCAGCTATGCAAACCTCAGCGGGGCAGGCCTCAGCAATGCAAACCTCAGCAGGGCAGGCCTCAGCAATGCAACCCTCAGCGGGGCAGACCTCAGCTATGCAAACCTCAGCGGGGCAGGCCTCAGCTATGCAAACCTCAGCAGGGCAGGCCTCAGCAATGCAACCCTCAGCGGGGCAAACCTCAGCTATGCAAACCTCAGCGGGGCAAACCTCAGCTATGCAAACCTCAGCGGGGCAGACCTCCGCGCGGCAGATCTCCGCATAGCAAACCTACGCAACGCAACCCTCAGCAGGGCAGACCTCCGCGATGCAATCATTGGAACAACTATTTTCGGTAACAATGACCTCAGTTCAGTAAAGGGGCTTGATAATGTACACCATTGGGGGCCATCAACAATCGGCATCGATACGATCTACAACTCGGGCGGCAAGATTCCTGACGTCTTCTTGCGCGGTTGTGGTGTGGGCGAAGACTTTATCCGCTTCCTTCCTTCGCTGCTCGGGGCTGTCGAACCATTCCAACTTTACTCTTGCTTTATCAGTTACAGCGCGAAAGATGAAGAGTTTGCCAATCGCCTACATTCACGATTGCGCGATGCGAAGGCCCGCGTCTGGTTCGCGCCAGAAGACATCAAAGGCGGCGAAAAGATTTACGAACAAATTGAACGCGCCATTCAATTACACGACAGACTTTTGCTTGTGCTTTCAGAAAACAGCCTGCGAAGCAATTGGGTCGAGACTGAGATACGCAAAGCCATTGAGACTGAGAAGAGAGAGAATCGGCGGAAGCTCTTTCCAATACGCATTACCGATTATGAGACACTCAAGAAGTGGCGCTGCTTTGACGCGGACAGCGGCAGAGACCTGGCTGTAGAAGTGCGGGAATACTTCATCCCTGATTTCTCGAACTGGAAGAACCACGACTCATTTGAAGCGGCTTTTGATAAATTGCTTCGCGATTTGCGAGCGGAAGAAGAGTCGCCAGAGTCCGAGATGTGAAGGGCAGGCAAGCGCCAAGCCCTATTTGATTCGCCTGCCTACTTTGCCCCTGGTGACACGAATGTTTGATGAGGGCCTGCCTGTCTTGAATCACCAACTTATATCCTGCGCCGGCGCGCGTCCATTGATATGAGTGTCCCGCGCCATCTCCGCAGCGTCCATCACAACATCTGTCCCAACATTCATGTCTTGTGAGATCGCATCCAGCGCCGTGCGCGCCATCTCCACAGCCATCACGGTTACTTCCTTACAACTACGCCGGGCGTCCTGCCCTCCGGCCGGATCCATCTTGGCGATCTCCATCAACGCTTGGTTAACTTTCCCCTCTTCGACACGCTCGAATCCGGCTACGGCCGCGCGCGCAGTCCCAACGGCGACAGCGGCGAGCTCCCGCCATGAACGAGTTTCGGTCTGGTTCGAAGGATCGATGGCGGCGATTGTTTTCAGCGCCGAGGTAAGCGCCAAATTGATTCCCAGACGCATCTTTACTTCGTCTGGTCCGTCGTCCCTTCCCTCTCCCAGGCTTCCTGGAGAGGCTTCAACTCTTCGGCTCGCGCCCGCAATCTCCTCTCCTGTTCCATCTGTATTTCCAACACCTCTGCCGCCGCGTTCGACAGTCTTTCCCGATGCTGCCTCTTCTCCTCTTCTGACATCTCTTCCAACTGATCTGACATGATCAAGTACCCTCCTTACGTGTGGATGCACCAAATGCAACATGTCTAACGCTTCCTGCCCATAGTCAAGCTTCACGGCCATAAAGAAACGTTCTAGAAACGCCTCGGTGCGCGCCTTGGTGTAGAGTCCAACATTCCACCCCTCCCCTGCAATGCCCCACGCCGTAGCCTCGCTGTATATATCTGCCGGCGTCATGTTCTCGTAATAGTTCCCCAGCGTTCGGGCCAAGACCGGATACTCCGGGTCTGCCAGCATCTTCTCCTCACTGATCAGCCCCAGATTCCTCTCATTGAGTGTGTACTGCCAGACATGCGTCCCTTCATGAAAAACTATACCCATCTTATGCCGTAGCGACGGCGAATAACCATATGACGACGGGGAAGTGATATCTATGACAGCTACTCCATTACGGTTCTTGATGAAGGCGTCGGCCACTGCTGTGCCGACCACATCGCTAAGTTTGTTCAGGCCTTCTTGGGCCTTGCCTGACCAACATTTGGCCTCGCCCATCAGCTCATTGCCTACCAGAAACGCCAATCGCCTGGGAAGCGTCATGCCGTCAAGGTCGCGGAAGTCATTCTCTTGGAGTTCAGGGAGAGTTGTAGATTTCTCCGTTATCATGCGGCTCATGGCTCTAATCGCAACCAGGCCCTGGTGATTGGTATAAATCGATCCTTCTCTGTTGCCACTACGCGAGCGGAATTCGGCTCCGATTGCGCTCCACGCCGGCCCCCACTCTTCTGCTGTCTCCGGGGCAATGACGATCCGCTCTGTCTCCCAAAACTTGCCAGAGTCGTTCATGGTCTCGTCTCCTGCTTGAACGTTGCTCGTTCTTGCTCACCAGGCTATTTGCTGATCGTGGCGCGAATGCTGTGGAGGAGGCGCCATCTCTGTAATATTACCAATGCCCCCAGCAAATGCTTCCGATTCGGACTGTCCTATCGCCGCGCGCGCGATTTGGACAGATTCCTCGACTCGGTCCTTGTCGCTAAACAGCCGCCCCTCTTTCTCGACGATAGTTTCAATGCCGGCGATCTCCTTCAAAGCCGTGACTATATGCTTATCCCAGATGGATGCCGCTTCGTTCACTCCAGTAATCGCCGCGCGTGCAATCGCGCATACTTCCACGACAAGCCCCTTCCAGGACTTCCTGGCGTTCAGAGCGTTGGCTTCGATATTGGCAATTGATTCTAGGGCCAACTCCGCTGCTGTTTTGCCCCTGTCTTGCAATGGTTGGACGGTGTTTCCGTCGAGGCGCTCCCCAACCTCGAAGCGGGCGGATTTCAGCAATGGGGCTAACAGTGTTGGGGGGGCTGCCAGCGGGGTGAGCCTGCGGGCAAGACGATACATGCTACCCTCGATCAACGGGTCGTCCACGTCCATCGAAGCGGCCGCGCCGCCTTCCACCTGCGCGCGCTGTTCGACGTATGGCTCTCCATGAGCCTGTTGAGCAAGGTCTACCGACTTCGCCATCTCCAACATGATGGTCTCTTCGAGGTCGTAGCCGTTGATGTGCTCATCCGTTTGCACCGCCTCGATAAACGCCGTGATCGCCGGGACGTTGACCACCTTTGGCTCCCACCCCTGTTCCATCTTGAGTTCAGAGTAATAGACGCCAGTTTGAGGATTGCGGACATATCGCTCCGGATCGCCGAGACCTTCGATGTTGTCGTGCTCATAGAGGCGCACAATCCCCGCGTTTTGCAACGCCAAAAGCCAGCGATCGAAGGCCTCCTTGTTCTGGATCACATCCGCCATGCTCTGCCGGATCTCCGCAATGTCATAAGCATTGCCCCGGACGAGGCTCTTGATCGGTCCCATTGATTCGAGCCGTCCCGCCAGTTTGCGCACGTCCCGCCCGGGTTTCTGATCGTATAACTCTTCGATGCTCCGCTGGATTTCGCGCAGCTTCTGCCGCTTCTGTTCCAGTTCTTCTGCGCGCCTGAACGGCTTGTCCACCTCCGCCTTCGCCGTTTCGACATCTCTTTCAAGAGCGGCCAGGCGCTCCTCTGATTGGGCCTTATGCGATGACACATACCGCAGGTTCGCATCCGCCGAATTAAACGCTCCCTCCGGCTCTGAGGGGTTCAGGTCAAAGGAATAGTAATAGTCGCCTCCCTCTTGCCTTTTCAAATACGCGCTAACACGCTCTTTGCCCTTGTCCGCGAAGATATCGAAGCCGCGATATTGACCGATCTTCGTATTGCTCCTCGGCGGCAATTCGGCGGCGGCGATAGCTAATTGATTTCCCGCTACCTTCCGGTCGCCATACGTCTTACCGTTGATGGTGGCCAAAAACTTCTGGCCCTTCGTCGCTTCGTACTGAGCGGCGTCCTTTCCCTGCTCCTCGATTTCCCGCTCGAGTTCAGCGCGCCGGCGGCCCCCTTCGGCGATCTGTGTGCGGAAGCGTGATTGTTGCTGGCGGTGATTACGGGATTGTTTTTCAAGACGCTCTATATCTTTGATGAGCCTGACCCGGTCGAGTTCATACGGATTGCCAGAGGTTGCCGCGAGGATCATCTCAGGCCCAATTTCGCCACTCTCTTCGTCGCCCGTGTCGTCAAAGCGCATTTCGCGAACGCTCATGTCACCGCGCATGAACTGTTCAATAAATTTGCTCTTCCTTGTCAGGGCTTGCCACATCACCACATCGAAGCTCCCCTCCGTGGTGTAGTAGTAAGTCTCGACCTTCTGTTCTCCCGCCGGCTTCGTCGGGTCGTTTATGTTCCCTTGCCTGTGGCCACGCCCGTTACGCTGCTCCACAAAAGCCGGCAACCAGGGGGCATCAACGTGGTGGAGCGCCGCCAGGCGCTTCTGCGCGTTGATGCCCGTCCCCATCTTCCCGCTCGATCCTATACCGATCAGATACTCGCCCGAATTGAGCTTCTCCGCCGCCTTCTGTCGGGCGCCGTCGCTCATACGGCCGAAGTTCGCAATCCGCTCTTTAGGGATCCCCCCCTCGATCAGCCGATTCTGGATGTCGTCGTAGACCGAATACCCCCAATCGTTCGGATTGACGCCGTAATCGAGGAAGATCATCTGCGCCACGCCCGGGCGCGCCTCGTGGATATCCAGTACCTTATCCACCACTTTTTCGATCTTGCCCCCGCTCTCCTCCGAGCGAGCGCTGACCAGGCGGGGCGAGAGCGCCGACTTTCGCGCGTCGGTCGAGATCAACAGAAAGTTTTCACGCGACTCCTTACGCTCCCTCGGACTCATGCGCTTGAGCGCTTCGACCCTCTGCCGAATAGCCTGTAGATAGGCGAGTTGTTCTTCAGTCATCGGCGAGGTGATGACGTTCTCGATCTTCTTCGGACGCACCACCCAGGGCATGTCGTCCACGAAGTTAGTGGCCATGTTCTGCCGAAACATCTGCTGCAACTCCGGCAAATTGACGAACTCCGTCAGGCGAGTGACAGGTTCGTATGCGCCTGAGGCCTTATACTCGAAATCAGTGCTGGCGTCGGCGAACAGGTTCATCCAATCGTCGAAGTTCGAGATGCCGCGTTCTTCGAGCAGCTCGGGCTGCAGAAATCGCTGCATGTTGTAGACTTCGGCTAAGGTATTCGTCACCGGGGTACCAGTGGCGAAGACAATCCCTTTGTTATTATTCTCGCGCATCAGCCAGCGCGTCCGCATATACATGCTCGTCGCGCGGTCACTGCGCGTCGAGGGAACTCCCTTCAATTCCGATCGGCGCGAATAAACTGGCAAACTTTTAAAAACATGCGCCTCGTCTACCAAGAGCGCGTCGATACCTGATTCCTCGAAATACACAACGTCGTCCTTATCCGTCCCATCAAGCGCTTCTTGTAATTTCGCTTCGACGCGCTCCTTGATCTTCTCCAGCCTTTTGACGATGCGGTTGCCAGCGCGCGAATCGCCTTCCTCGTCAGCCGCCGCCTGCGCATCTCTGATGCGCTCTTCGATCTGCTCCAATTCCGCCCCTATAAACTCGTTCACGATCGCGGGCGACATCGGCATCTTGTCGAGCTGTTCGTGTGACAGGACGATCATGTCGTAATCGCCCGTGGCCATCTGCGCCGTTGTTCGCTTGCGGTTCTCTCTATCGAAGGACTTTTCCAGGCTGAGAATCTTCGCCGCGGGATAGAGTAGTTGCAGCTCGGCGACAGTCGCGGCGATGCGCGGCTTCGGGACCGCGATCGCAGGCTTTTTGGCGACCCCGACTCGCCGCCATTCCATCGCAATGGAGCCCAAGATAAAAGTCTTGCCGGCGCCTACTTCGCTCGCGTCGAGAAGCTTGCCATTGGCGACCGCTTGCCAGACGTCTTTGACCTGGTTTGGCCGAAGCGACATTCCCGGATTCATTCCGGGCAAGATATACTTCCCTTCCTCGTTAGCGTAATGCGCCCCCGTGTACTCGCTCACGCGGAGGTTGTTGAAATTATCGTTGTAGTAGCGGTGGAGTCTCTTGGCGCGTTCGTCATCCGTCCATAGCCAGTCCGCGAACTTCTCGCGCACCTCCTTCACTTTCTCGTTAGCGGCGTCGCTCCCCTCTTTGTCTAGGTAAGAATTCCCATCCGCGTCCCTATCGTAAAGCTTGATCGGGCGATCATTGAGCGCCGCGTCTAGCACGTCAACAAAGTCGGCGCGAGCAGTGCCGTAGACTTCCCGCGCAAGAGAAGAGCGGGAAATGCCGGTACTTCCCCAGCTTACCGTCCAGATGCCAGGCCCCTCGGCGTAGTGAATACGGAATCCGCTCGGATCGGTTTGCATCAGATGGCCGGCGAAGTTCGCGATGTCCTGCGCGGGCACCCAGCTCGCGCCCAACTTGACGTTGATCTGATCCATCGGTACGTCCGCAGGTTGAACCTTTTCGAGGGCCTCGATGTTCGGCGCGAATTTGCTATCCACGTCGGCCGCGGCCCTAGCCTCGATCAACTTTTTGCGTACGTTCCCTGACAGATACTCTTCCGCCCTCTCCCAAGCTCCGCGAGGGTTCTCATAAGCGAGCCCATCCGCAACCAAACGCTTGCCTGCTTCTTCCGACGTTGTTTTCAGGAGCTCGGCGATTCGCTCGATCTCGACGCGCCCCGTCTCGAAGAGATTGACCGCGACGGCCGCCGCCGGCGTCGAGACATCCTTCGCCTCTCGCGCCCGCGCGATCGTATCTTTGAAGAAGATGTCAGCCTTCGTCGCCTTCTGACGCTTCGTGTCATAGGATGTTTCGAGCGCGAGGAGTAGATAACTCGATGGGTCTTTCGCCAGAAGCTTCGCGTTCCCGGCCTTGCGGATCGGCCCATGCCACAAGACGAACTGATCGTAAGCTCTGTTAAGCGTGAGGCGCGGTTCCGCCGTATCTTCGCCTTTGAGTTGCGCGGCATTAAGCTCATTCAGTGCGTCGCGCACGGAAATGAGCCGTTTTGCCCTTGACTCCTCGTCCGGTGCGAAATTGGCGGCGACGAAAGAATCTCCCCGACGTTGCAGAATGCGCCCGTCACGCAGAATGTAGCCGCCATCGACAACGGTCGATAGTACAGCGTCGGCGATGGCCTCCGGCTCCGCTGCCCGCGTCTGAGACTCGCCTAAAATGTTTTCAGGCAAAGATGAAAATGCCCGCTCGAATCGCTCATCGAAATCTGATGTCCCACTGACGTGCGGCTCATCCGGCCTATAGAGCTTGCTCTTGCGATCGAGGATGCCGAGGATATGGTCAGGATGCTGGACGTAGTAGTTGTTGATCGGGATCGGATCGCCGCCGTCAGGATCGGGGAGTTCGCCAAGCTTCCTCCAGTCCGAAGACTGGCCATGTTTCACGAGCGGAGTAACCCATACGTTTTGTGATTCTTGATACCATCCGGACTCTCTCAATGATCGGATATCGGCGCCAGGCGGTTGTTCTTTTCCATTCCATTCACATTGGAGCTGAATCGTATCTGTCTCACTCTCTTTCGCCTCGCGTAGCGCCGCCAGCGTGTCGGCGAGATCGCTGACAACCAACCGCCCCTCCACGTCAAGCCATTGTCTTGCGGATTGTTTCCATTCCTTTGCCTGCAGTTTGTCGATGGCCGGTAAGTAATCGCTTGACGCGCTTTCCCCCGTAGCCTTTTCCCCTGCCATCCGCTTTCGGAGAATCAATAGGTCTGTCACGACCTCTGTGCCTGCATTCGCCTTAAAGGCTGTGTCGGGGAGGCGGAATGCGGCGACCAGGTCACCACGCTTCCCCATTTCTCTGCGAAAGCGAGCTTCCCCTTTATCAAGCGTGTAAGATGAAGTGATCGCAATAACGAGGCCGCCCTCGCGAACCTTGTCGAGCGACTTGATCAGGTAATAATCATGCAAGGGCGCGCGAAGATTTCTGTATTCAGGATCGAACGGGGAATTCTCACTGAATGGCACGTTGGTGATGACCAGGTCATAGAATCCGTCCGCGATCTTGACCTCCTGAAAGCCCTTCACATTGATCGACGCATTCGGGTAAAGCATGCGTGCGATCGCGCCGCTCGTCGGGTCGAGTTCGACGCCGGCGAGCTTCGATTGCGCCATCAGGTCGCGCGGCATCAGGCCGTAGAAGTAGCCGACGCCCATTCCCGGCTCAAGCACGCGCCCGCCTTTGAATCCGAGCCTGCGCGCGACATCCCACATCTTCTCGACGATCTTCGGCGCGGTGTAATGCGCGTTGATAGTCGAGGCCTTCGCGCGCTCGTAATCTTGCTCTCCGAGCAAGCGCTTTAGTTCCTCGCGCTCTTCAGCGAGTTGTTCGCCGGCGTCATTGATATCATTGAAGAGGGCCGGGAACTGGCCCCACCCGACGAACTTGGCGAGGATGTGCTGCTCTTCCCGATTCGGTGTGCGCCCTTCGGCCTGCAACTCTTTCAGCAGACCGATGGCCGCAAAATTGGCGTCGAGTTTGGATTTCTTGCCACTTGGAACAACAGTGTCTGGGTTGGTGATTTCGTAATTGTCCGGCTTGCGCGCGGCGGACGGCGGCTGCGTCTCCGTCCGCAAAGGATCGGCTTCGTCTACGAAGCTTGTTGTTCTGGCGTCGTCGGGTGGCTCAGTTCGTGCATTATCTGCTCTCTCACCGCCCAGGGATCTCCCCCGGCCTCCATCATCTGCCCGAACGTTTCCGTCGCCTCCTCCGCTGCCTTGAGCGCCATCTTCGTGATCTCCGCTTCCGAAAGATCCAGATTCAACTCCTTCAGGGCGGTGTACGCCACCTGGGCGAATGGATCCAATGCTTGTTGTTGTTGCATCGTTTTTTTCCTCCTTTCCAGCGGATTCTACACCCGCCGGTTGAATTTCGCGAATCTGCTCCGCTTCTGCTTGATTCTGAAGGCTCGGATAGTCATCAAGAACTTCGGGAGAAACAGGCTTCCCTGCGCGAAGCGCCTCTTCAACATAATTCATGTGGAATCTACGATCCAGATAAGGCGGCAACTCCATGCCCGCCTGACGCGCGAGATTGTCAATCTGCGAATCGAACAGCGTTACCCACTCCTTACCCTCTCGGATTTGCACTTCTCCCCTGCTTGTCAGTCTGACATGGTCCAGACTTCTCAGTGGAGTGATGCGATACTGGGTGCGAAGTTCAATTCGCCGCCCGTCTCTCATCGCGTCCTGAATTGCGGCGACTATCGGCCCGTTCTCCTGAAGGTAGTATTCTGCCCGTGTCATCTGCCACGGTTCTTTTTGCGCCGCTTGTGATTGCTCGCCCCCTGGTCGCTCAAACCTCTGAATGCCGCGCGGCGGTTTCTCCTGGCTGGCCATCGCCTCAATCACGCGCTCGTCCTGTGTCTCGGTCAGGACGTTTTTCCCATCTATTGCGGGATCAGGATGCGAAACCGCGCGAGGTTCTGTTTGCTGCGCGCCCCTGCTTGATTCCGCTTCGATTGCTTGAATTAAAGCGTCGTTGGCCGCCTCGCCTGACACCAACTCCGTGTGCCCTGTTCCCTGAGCGAATCGGACGGCGTCCTCGATTGAGCCGAATTGTGAATCTCCAGTGATGCCCGACTTGCCAAACCTGCTGACTTGATATTGGCCGGGGTTCTTCGTGGATGGATGGACGATTTGGAGAGATCCATCCGGAGCGCGTAAGACGCCCCCGCCTGCATTCATAATAGCTTCGGTATTACGCCGCCTGAGCCGCTGAGAGTTATAAATATCCCTCTGTTGCTGTATCGCCCGGTCGTCAAGCCCCTGCGCCCGCATTCCGCGTTCCAGTTCGTCAAATTCGGCGCCAGTCATCTCTTCGCCCGATTCGGCTTTCCCGAAGAGATATAGCGTTCGATCATTGATTCCAGCTTCCTTTTCACCGGTCTGCTTATTCTCAGCCTTGGGTGAGTAGTGAGGCGGATTCTCGGGCTGTCCGTCTGGCGTATTCAGGAGAACGTCTAACCGGCTGCGAGTCTCTTCGGCTATCCACGGAGCTGCCTTTTTATGACCTCGCCTGATGAAGTCCAATTCAGTGGCAAGGCTGTTCATTGTCTTGTGGATGAGCTCGAAATGCTGTCTGAGGTCAGCGAACTCCTGTTCGGAGGGGGTATTCAGGAACTTCTCTTGCAACCCATCCAGCTTCGCAATGACATCATTAACGATGGATGGCGTAAACAAATCGATGCGCCCGTTAGTCACGCCGCCTATGAAGTCGCGGAGGTCGTTAATACGCTGCACATACCGCTTTTCCGCTGGCCGAGGCGCGATCGGTTTATAGCCCGTCGCCTGCTCAAATTCCTCATACGACTTGAAGGCGATGAAATTGTCCGGCCCTCGGAGATTCTTCCCGTCGGCGCCGATCGCCATCATTACAACTTCCACTCCGAGGGGTATAACTGACCATCCCCGGCCCTGATACTCGATGATGTCGCCTTCATGCGCTTCTTTGAGCGCGATCAGCGTTTCCGCTTTTACCGGCGAATCCGCCTTTTCCGCACCCACCACCTCGCGCACATTTTCCGCAGCCTGCTCCTGTAAATCCGGCGCGCCCTCTCCGCGAATCTCAGCCGCAAAAAGTGGTAGCCGATCCGCCTCGTCGGCGGACTCAATTCTCTTTTTTCGGGACATTCCGTTCTCCTGCTCCTGCGAGTCGATATATGTGGCAATCGTCTATTCGAATATGCCGCCGGCGGTCGCCACCCACCGTGCGGCGGACCGTAGTCCTACAAAGCTATTTCTTGCTCCTGTGGTCGAGATTCATCTCGGGACCGATCACGGCTCACCGGGTTGGCGACTGACACTTCGCTACGATTAAGTGAGTCGAGGCTTTCTTTGAGAAAGTCTTCCACGTCGCTTCGATGCCACGGATTCCTGAGAAGGTAATCGTCGATGCCTTTACCCTGGCGCGGTTCCCACCGCAGTTCGCGCACGTCCAGGCCCGCGCTCCGCAACGATTCACACAATCGTTCAAGTTGATGTTGAACCTCCGGCTTGATTGCCGCGTCCGCGTCGAAGGCAATCACAGCCTGGCGCATATCCGGCATCAATTCTTGCAACCACCTACCAAAATCCTCCCGAAAGCTCCCGACCCCCGCGAGCGCGATCACGCAATGGCGATTACCTAGCAAGTGCGCGGCGGTGTCTCCCTTGAGCGCTCCTTCAGTGATGATCACCTGACCGGTCTGCCGTACTCGGTCAGGATTGCGGAAATGCGCCGGCGCGCCGCTCGACGCGCCATCGTTTTTGTTGCTCGAAGACAACCATACGTAACGCGGTTCGTCGGTTTTGACTTCCGCCCGCCTGATCTGAAATCCTTCGATCCGGCCGCGGATGTCGCGCACCGGAACTAGAAACCCCGCGTGCCAATCATTGACGTTCAGCTTCCAACTTCCATCCTGTTTGTAAAATCCCGGAATGCCCGCCATATCCCGGTCTTTGAAGCGCGCCGACACGTCATGAACTGATATTGAGGAGGGAACTGATTTGTAACCACCGTGCGTGATCGCCGCTTCATCCAGTCCGCGATTGACCAGGTTCTTGTGATCCCGCGCCAGGAGCCTCAATACGCCGAGCAGTTCGTGATGAATCGCGTCACGCCCCTCGATCTCCGCCCGCGTGTGCTGCGTCACGTCAACCGTGACAGCCATGAGCCTCTCCCTGCCAACGCTGTCTTCGACAATATGCAGGTAGCCGCCATTGCGCGTTTCGTGCTCAGACTTCACGCGCATGCAGATCGCCTTTGTCCCGTCTTCAGTAACCGAACACCAGGTTGGCTTATCGCAAATCGGACACTTGCGCCGGCGGTTGACCCTTACCAGTTTTTGTGGAGCGCCCCCCTCCCGCTCTTCAAACTGATATTGCGTTACCGTCCGGGTGAATGTGCGGTCCTTCCATTTCGGCGCAGTCTGTCGCCTTGGCTGGTCTTGATGCAGGCCATTTGAGACGCCCGATTGTGGCGATTCCGCCGGCGAATCGGAGGCCTCCATCGTCGCTGGTAACGATGGCGCTGGGGGCATCATCGGCAATGACGATCCTGCACGCTCTCCACGTCCGGCTGTGTTGCATTCCGCATCGTCGAAGACGAGTTCGGGCGTTCTGGTTATCGGCGCCAGCTCCTCCTTCTTGGCGGCCTTCAGGGCCTCCAACCACGCCGATTCCCGCACCGCTACCCCGGCGATTTCTTTGTCCTTACGCCTCTCCAGCGCCCCCGCCAGCCGTTTGAGCGAGTCGGTGAAGATCAGGGCGTCGTGTACGCCGCGCGTCAGCGCAACGCGCGCCATCCGCCGGTTGACCAGCATGTCGGAGGACCTCGTGTCGACGTGAACGATCTCCTGTGGGGACGTCTGCCCCTGCGAGAGATAGGACGTGATCGCGTAGCCGTGATCGAAGTGGCGGAACTCCTTCGTGTCGATCGTGATCGCGCCGCCGTCCTTCGTGCGGACAGTGAAGCGCCCGCCCTCGATCTTCTCGACCGTCGCGAGTTCCCCGTTCACCGCCTCTCGCCCGAACGGCCGACGGAACTGGATGCGGTCGCCGACTGAGAAATTCCTCTCCGCCTCTCGAAACACTTCCACGCCGTAAAGCCGTCGCGGGTCATACGTCACACGGCGGCCGTCATCGAAAACGACCGTCAGAGTGTTCTCCTTGCAGTCCTGGGATGTGACGCGCGCGTATTCCCCTTTTCTGATCCCGAAGACGGCGCTCCCATCGCGATAGCGCACTACATCCTCACCCGGCCTGTAGCGCTCGGCCCATTGCCTGTCGGCCGACGTCATGTCGTCTCGATTCGTCAGAATCGAAGTCGGATGATCCTCCGCATCCACCGCGCCTTTCTCTTGCAGCATTCCGTGGATCACCGCGTTCGCAAAGACCCTCTCGCCATTGCCTGGAACTACCGCCAGGTTCCCTTCCGGACGGGTTACATACCGTTCGGCCAGCGCCATTATCCGTTCCCGTTCGTCAACGACCTCGACGATCCTCCCCTGCGCATGAAGCAACGCGACCGCCTCTTGAAACCGCCCTTCTTGAAGCATCTCAACCACCCGTCTGTAACCCGGCTCCTGTTGTCGAACGACCTTCTTTATCCAAACCGTATGAATCTTTGCGTCTTTCTCAAGCTGCTCGAACGGCGCGCCTGCTTCCACCGCCTGGTGCTGGTCCCGATCACCGACCAGCAGAATGCGTTCGTCATCCCCGAGTCGCCTGAGAAGCGCGTTGATTCGCCTTGTGTCTGAGAGCGACGACTCGTCGAGCACAATCAGCCGCTTTCCTTCGCCGTCTTGCCTCGGCCTACTTAGGAAACTTTGAAGCGTCTGCGATTTGATCCCACTGCCCGCCAGCTCCCTCGCCGCCATTGTCGTGGGGGCGATTCCGCAAACCGCATAACCACTTCTTTCGGCCGCTTCGCGCAACACCCTCATCGCCGTCGTCTTCCCGACGCCGGCGCGGCCTTGCAGCGCGACGACCTTGTCTCTGGCGCCGAGTAGCGCGAGCACGGCCTGGCGCTGATCCAGATTGAGTGTGACGTTTTGCCGATATGAAATCTCATCAACGAGCTTCTCAGCCTCGTCAGGATCGGCGATCGCTTCGCATATCCCCTTCCCTTCGGCCGCTCTTCGGACGTTCTCCCGCTCCATCTGAAGCATCCTCCGGGTCGTGCGCTCGCTCATCCGCCTCTCGCGCTCGATCCCGATCAGTTCGCCCAACCGTTCGCGTTTCTCCGCCTCGGCAGTCACGGCGTCATAGGTGGTATAAAGCATGTTTCGCCGTAGCGCCCCGGTCATCACAGCGCGCAGGTCCCCGACCGCTTCACGCTCCATTACCCGCTCGACCCCGTAATCCACCGCCTCTCTCGCTCGCGCTTCGATCTCTTCTTGCGAGTAAACAATCGGCCCGCGTTCTCGGATCGCGGCCGCCTCCAAGTGCGCCTGCCGTCCGAACTTCTCCTCCAATTCCGCGTCCATCCGCTCCATCTCAGCCTTGTCATATTTCTTCCCCTTCCGGTTGAGCTTCGCCGCCGCCTGTTTGAGGCCCGCTCCCCATTTCACCGGTTCGCCTTCAGCCTCCAGCCTCTTCTGCATATCCCGCGCTTTGCGGTTGATCTCCTCGTGACGCACACTGGCCGCCTCGATGTATGCGCGCGTGATTCCCACGACCTCCGGCGCGCCGGTCTCCCGATCTATCCTCAACTTCACGCCGCGTCGCTGCGCGCGTTCCGCCATTCGAATGCGGTAGACAGCCGTCAGAAAGCTTTGTGACCTGAAGAACTCCCGCTCCTGCATGGCGCGGACCTTGCCGTCCTCGGTTATCGTCATATTCATAATCACCGAGTGGGTGTGGATCTCCGGCGCGGCGTATCCAGACTTGTCGTCGGGCCTGGCGCGCTCGTGGTGAAAGACCGCCGCGACCATCTTGCCGCTCTTCGCCCATTTGTCCTTGCTGACCCGGGCGCACGAAAATTTCTCCAGCTCCGCCAGTGCGTCCTTGACGCTCGCGATGTGATCCTCCCAGATGCCCCTCTTCAATTCCTCGTCGCCGCTCATATAGGCCAGAATCACGAGCGACTTCGGGGCCGAAAATGTCGCGTCCCAACCCGCGCGATGCGTGCTCGTCTCGATTTGCTTCCCGTACCTGTTGCGATACCTGCGCGCCTCGACGTGTTTTATCAGCTGTTCCCCACTGACCGGATGTTGGCCGTTGATCGCATGCTGAAACTGCGCTTCCGCAATCGGCCCTGCGATCTGCCACTCCTCCGCGAGCGCGCCAACCCATTCGCCCTGCGCTTCGCCTTTCTCCTGGTAATACTCGCTTTGGATCATCGCGGGATTGGTGTATTCGCTTTGGTAATAAGTCTCCGCCCTGGACACACTAAGGGCGTGACTGATGGTCAGCATGCCTGAGCCGTCCTTTCAGTCGGGTCTCGTTTCCCGATTTCTGTGTGTGTGGGTTATTCCTGTGTGTGCGGGTTATTGACGATTATTGACCGCTCTACTCTATTCAAGCGACTGTAAAACAGCCTGCTGTTTAGGCTTCAATCCCATCTGATTCTCTCCTCCGACGCCGGCCGGCGCGCCTTCATTCCCGGCTTCGCTCTTTACGCCCTTCGACGCCGGCGTGAGCGATTCGCGCGGCGCAAAGCCATCGGCGATCACCTCCTGCGGCGCAAAATCCAGTTTGAATGGCACTACCAGTTCGCCGTACTTCCAATACCCGGACAGGTCCTGCAGGTTCGCAATCTGCTCTATGCTCACCACCACCCGGCGCTCGATCTGCGACGCATAGTTGACCGAATCCCTGCCCTGATCCGACACCGACGCCGTAACGCTCGTGCGCGGACGGTCAATTTCTTCTTCCCCAAGCAAGGTCGAAAGCCACTTGGCCGAGTCCGGTTCCTTGCACCTCAGGATGAGCGTGTAACGCGGACACGAGAGCATGGTCGGCGCCTGTTTCCCATAATGATCTTCGTACTGGTGCTTGTTCTGCGTCCCTTGGAAGAGGTGCAATCCGTACTTCCGTCCTTCGGTCGCCGCCGTATACAAGCTCGGCAGGTATTGCAGCGTGTGAACCTCATCTACGATCAGTTTGACCGGCCGCTTCCGTCCCCAAGAATCATCGACCGACATCAGGCGCCGCATCAGCAGATCCAAATACGAGGTGTAAAGTGGCCGCAATCTCTCCTCCGCTTCCTTCGTCGAAGTCAAAAATATCCAGCCCCGACGCTCCGTCGCCCAATCCGTTAATGAGAAATCGAATTCGCATTCCTCCCTCTCTGGCAGAATCCGCAAGGTCTTGCCGACCCGCGCCAACGATCCGAGCACGCCCGCCCGCTGTGGCGCGGCGTCCGACCTGATGTAGTTCGCCAGTTCCGTCTCTGCGCACATCCGGTCGATCGCATCTTCGTCCGCTAGCCACTCGACCAACCGCGTCGGAGTCGGCTCGAATTCAAGCATTCGCGCGAAGATGTCGCGCGAAGCGTTGAGGAAGAATTGCTCCGACTGCTGCATCTTTTCGGCCTTGCGTCCGGGGAAGAAAGCCTCGGCCAACACCTGGTAATCAGTGCGGAATTTGGTCTCGAATGACGGGGACCAGAACGGACTACGCTCATCGAGTGGATTCAAAATCACGTCTCCGCGCCGCTCGTTGTAGTGAGCTTTGACGAACTCGCAGGCCGGGTCGTAGACCACGGCCGCCTCGTTGTTGCGCCTGGCGATCTGCCTGAGCAGCCGGTGAAGGATCTGCGACTTGCCCGCCCCGATGTCGCCCAGAATCATCGCCCCTTGCGCTTCCTCGCTCCGCTTCATCCTCAACGGCCAGGTCGGTTCCGCCCTGCGCGTGACTGTGCGCTTAAACTTTTCGCCCGTCGTTTCCGGCTTCGCCGATTTGACGATCAAGCCCAGTCCGTCCGCCCCTTTAACTTCCTTAGCGTATTCGGCGGGCTCGACCAGTCTGTTGCCTCGGAGCCTGTTTCCCTGTTCATAGTTTCGATTGACGCGTTGATCTATGGCCAGCGCGATCGCGGTTCCGATCGTCGCCGTCAGCAGCCAGACCACGAGTGCCGGAGCGAACAAGCCCGGCAAACTTTCCCCTCCGTAAACGTTCTGGCGCAGCCATGTCTCCATCGCGCCGTGCGCGGCCCGCACCAATCTCCAGCGCGGTTCCTCGATCCGAACGCCGGCGTGCGGTTTGAAAACCAAGCCGTACTGATTGCGCGCCGGCCTCCCTTGTTCGTCTCTGACCTGGTAAACCAACTGGTCTGTCACGCCGATCACGCCGCTCGTGAGAAGCGTGTACCTCCCCGGACGCGAAGGAGAAATCCACGACATAACCGTCGCCTTTGTGTACTGTCGGAAGTAGAGACGTTCGAGCGCGCCCATCTCTCCGCGCGAAAACCAGAACGCGCCGGCCAGCAGCCCGAGTCCCAAGAAGACGAGCAGGTAGCTCCGCAACCGCACCCCGAAATTGCGGAACCTGGTGCGCCCTTCCTCGGTAAAAAGATTGCGGCTTGCCATACTCTCGTCTCCCAAAAACGTGCCCCTCTTCGCTCGAAATTCCCCGCCGAAGCCGTGGAGATCGGCGTCGAATTCACCCCATTCCCGTTCCGTTCGATACTCGTTCCAGCGCCATTTCGGTCAGATTGGCGCCGTCTTTCGAGTCCCTCACGCGGCGAACCCATTCCTTGTAGTTAGTCTTGTCGGCGGAAAGTTGTATCCCGAAACCGTGCTCGATCAGGTATCCAATCCGCGCGAGCTCCTCCAACAACGCCCGCTCATCCGCGACCCGGCCCGTTCCATTCCCTGTCTCCGCAGGCGTACTTTTCTTTCCCACCTCGCGCAAATTCTTCAGTTTTTCTAGCGCCGCTTCACGACACCAATCATGTACCGAGATCCCATCCTCTTCGGCTTCGTCTTCAAGCCCTCGCCACTGCTCTTCGCTAACTCTGAATCCAATCGTGTTGGGTAGCGTAGTCCGTTTCATGCCTATTCCCGCGTTTGCAAACGCAAACAACTGTTTGCATTTGCAAACGCAAAACACCATAAATCTTATGATTTCCCATGTTTACATTTGCTTGCATCTTGCAAACAAAACGTAAACGCGACACACGCCACAGGGTGGATGACGTGTCAGAGTTTTCGGAGCCGAAGGCGGAGAAAACTCGTTTTTGCCATTACGCGCGAAGCGCGTCCGCGCGGTTCACGTACTTCAAAAGCACAAAGTGACCGCGCAATTCGGGGCACATCGTCAATGACTCAATGCCCCGAATTTCATCATTCAACTGCGTCTGGTAGCGCCTAATTTTGACGATCAGTCGTTGTTCCGAAGGTGAAAATTACCCCGGAGACCAGACGACAAATCACGGTCTTAACTCCCGGATATCGACGTCGCAGCAATGGCCCCGTTGGCCGGTTCTGGTTTCACTCGCCGGGGCGATCCGTCGTCCGGCGCGTTCTGCGCCTTCGGCCGCCGCTCGCGTTTCGGCGGCCGGTCGTCGCTGGTGTTTTGCTCGTTTCGCGTCCCGGCGACTACCTGCTCTCCGCTCTCCCACCATTTCTTTATCCCTTCGGTCGCAACTTCCTTGAGCGCGGCGGCGCATGACGGAATTGCCTTCCGCTGCGCCAGCAGGTCCGCCAGAAGAAAGTCTTCCGCCGGAGCCATGATCGTGATCACGATCTTCCGCCTGTTGTTCACCGTCTCCTCATTGACCTCAACCTGAAGATTATTCCTTGGCATTTCGATTCTCCTTTCCAATGTCGTTCAACCGCCCTCGCCGGTAAGCCATCTCCTGCTCCGCGTCTCGGTGGTCGAACTCAATCCTGCTGACCGTACTCAGATCCGCCGGCTCTTTATTGCCGAGGATCAGTTTGGCAGCTTCTTTACAACGCACGCTGGTGTAACGAATTCCCTGGTTGTCGGCCACATACGCGCCAGATCTGCCCAACACCTCAAAGACGGCCGGTTCGACCGTAGAATCGTCGTCCGGAGCCATCCACCAGACGAACATTCCTCGTCCAATCGCTTCCTCAATGATCGATCTGTTTGAAGGATTGACCGTGTCGACCAGGTTGAGCGTCAGCGCCAACGGGCGTATCACACCCAGCGCATCCTGGGCGAGTTCTTCAGCCGTGACGAGCCTGTCTTTCCAATTTTCCAGGCCGCCGCGGCCTTCAAGTAATACAGCTCGAAGTTGTTCAAAGATGAAGGTCAGAGCCGTTTTGAGCTCCTCCCCAAGAGCGCCGTAGACCTCTTGTCCTGGCAACTCATGTGTTGTGGCAAGGCCCTCCAGCGTGAGCCTCGTCGCTTCGTATCCGAGTTCCCTGACACCTTTATTGGAGTGCCATTTCATATAACTGGCGATGTACCTGAGCCCTTCAAGCGCATCCCACCGCATACCGATCTCCAAGGTCCGCTTCAACCAAACCTTCCGCTCGGCCTCGGCTTCAGGGGAAAGCCAACTCCTGGCAATTTCCAACGCCGTCGCGACTCGCTCTTCGACATCTCTCCCTTCCTCACTCAGCACGGCGAGGATCTTCTCCAGAGATCCGTCTAAACAGATCGCCTCCAACATTCGAACACGCTCCTTTCATAAACTGACCCCGACCCCCGGGTTTCCCTGTCGGACTTCGTTTATTTGCTGCGGACCAAGACTCACCCTCTCATCTATTGAATGGCGCATGGAATTGATTTCGTCGAGCGCCGCGCCTGCAATCGCAGATGTTCGTGCGCCGAGTTGAGCATAGGTTGAGGCGCCGTTTCGCCCGGCTTGGTAAACCACTTTGGCAATTGCATCGATGCTCTCGCCCCCGACATTCAGCCTCTGTTCGTTCAACTTGGTAAGGAACTCGACCCCGCTCTTGAATGCTTGGACGCCACTGTCTACCGCTTTTGTGTTGACGTTCGGACTCGACGCAGCATAAGTACTCACTTCATCCGAGATGGCTATCGTCCGTAATGCGAGATGCATCACTTGGACATCCTTTGTTTGACCGAAAAAGAGCAAATCCCTTTCGTGCTCTGAAAGAGTCAGACGGGCCACCATAACAGTGTTAGCAAACACCTGTTCATCGGTACCATCACCGCCCAGTCGGCGAATATCACCGAGCGCCTTGCGGAGCGACGTCTCCCTGGCGTCTATCTTTCTTTGCATCCCGGCTATTCCGGCCGCTTCCATCTGCTCCACGGCGCCCCCGTAAGCATCAAAAGTCAGGAAACGATCGTCGGGAGACAAGACAACCCTTTCGACCCTGCCTGGAGTACTCATTTCTCCCACCGCCGCCAATGCCTCCCCGGCAATCACATGCGGCTCTTTTGTTTGGTCGGCGCCGGCAATGTCGCGCAGCGCTTGGACCATACCCCGTATCTTGGGCTCATCCTCATTTCCGACGAGATCCGCTCTCGAAAGAGTTTCTTGCGCCAGCTCTGCTGTACCGCCCCGCCGTTCTTCCGCATCTACTGCGCTCATATCGTTGTAAATGACCTCTGTCAGTACGTCCTTCAGCTCCGCCGCTATCTTGTTGATCTCGTCTGCGTGACCTTGCCAATATTCCTCTCGCTGCACAGAAAGCGCCTTAGCCAGGCCTGGAGGCAATGTGATCCCGTACTTCAGGAGCGAGGTCCTTACGCCATCAACGGTCAATTCGCGAGTATTCAATAAACCTTGCTCTTCTCTTTCGACATAGACCGATGTGTTGTAGATCGGCTCCAAGTCGCGATCAACGGCATAACTGTAATCGGCCGTCCACACCTTCAGGTCGAACACGCCGTCCCTCGGCGTGAGCTCCGCAAAAGCGCCGAACTTACCGTCGTCGAGCCGATATGAATCATCTTTTTTGGTGTATCCCGCCTCAATCTGCGCGGTTCGCTCCTGACGCCGCAGCTCCTCACGGTCGATACATACGAGAGCGCCTACTGTCTGGTGGACTCCCTCTTTTAAGAAAAAATTCCTCATGGACTCGTCGTGGTGAGCAAGCCGTTTAACCTCTGCTCTTTCTATGCGACTTAGCTGGGTGATTGTTTGCTGAGGTGATAGCGTAGCGAGGTATCGAGTCGCCCCGCCGCCCGTCACAAATAACCCCTCGACGCCTTCGACTTCCCACAACTCAAAGCGTTGCGTCATGGTCTCACCGAGCTTTTGTACATTTTTCCCCTCCGACTTCGCGATAGCCATAATGTCGCCGTGGGTGAATTTGTGATCGTAATCGTTGACCAGTGACGCAGCTTCTTCGAGCGGCATAACACGGAAGTCCCGACCGAACTGTTCACCGTGATCTTTCGCCACCTCCAGCGCCTTCTCCGGAGTTTCCGCGAGTGCTCGGACAATAATTTGCTCCTCCTTAAACTGATCTCGGAGTTGTCCGGGGTAATGCCGGATATTCTCGTAAGTCGCAGCCAGCTCATCCAAACCGAGAGATTTGAGATCGGACAAACTCATCTGCGTGAACGAAACTGGATAGCCAGTCTCTGGCTTGCTGATATGTTTGCTTGCAATTGTCTGTATCTGCCTCATATCACCTCTTCGATTTGCCGCTCGCTTTGTAACTCGTCACTCACTTACCAGCGGCGAGACTTTCAGGCTGCCACCCGGCGGCGATCACCTCCGGCTCGTCAGCGAATGGCCTCGGCAACTGGACGCGATCAAGCGCCGTCGCCATCCACACTTTCGAGCCGTCAGCATCCCCTCCCACTCGCACGATCAGCGCCGGCCCCGAGTTCTTATCCTTGCCGACTGAGAGAACCTCGATCCCCAGCGGCGCTGATCGGAAATGCAAGACGAGCGACCCATAAGGCGTGGCGAGCACATTGGCCTGGTCGGTAAATGCGGCCCCCGGAGGGAGCAACTTGCGCGCGGCCACGCTCCGGATGAGGTTCCAGCCCTTCGCTCGTATCGCCCCCCTTTCCTTCACCAGAACCAGGCTTGCGGCGGCTGCCAACGCCGCCGCTTCGCGAAGCCTGTCGGCGGTCGTCGCCACTTCGCCGTCCATCGCCCGTTGCACGACCTGCAAGCGCAGGTGAGCCGCCGCCCGCTCCGCTTCAGCCCCTTTCGCCCCTCGCTCGATTGTCACTCTCGGTTCGACCACACCGATCC
>Ga0154003_1000069_pt1 | contig 31536 bp, 21 predicted proteins | sample TSFL087MetaG_FD_104679 | JGI IMG/M metagenome (GOLD analysis project Ga0154003, IMG submission 104679) | Attine ant fungus gardens microbial communities from Florida, USA - TSFL087 MetaG | ecosystem: Host-associated > Fungi > Mycelium > Unclassified | place: USA: Florida, Lake Talquin State...
ACTTAGAGCGGAAAAGCTAATAACACGCTCTAGGCCTTTGCCCAGGGCGCAAGCGTCAGCTCCGCCCTGAGCAGCAGGCGCTGCCGCCGCCCCATACAGTGGCAATCGATTGCCGATTGCGCCCGTCGGCTTTCTTCAGCTAATGGGATTGGCCTGAGGGATAAACTCGAGATCGTCTGGAACCCTGAAGTTCAGAACGGTTTTGCAAAACTCTTCCCACTCCGAGTTGATCTGATCGAAGATGACGTTTTCAGCGCGCCACATTGACTGGGTTACTGTTAGATCATCATGGATAAATACGATGTCATCGCGAGAAGCTTCTTTATCCTGATCCGCGCCCTCGTCTTTTGGACCGTCGCTCTTACTCTCTTTCCAATTTATTCTGCTCTCATTCCAGCCTGGAAATTGCCGCAGATCTCTCAGATGATATGCCTTACAGTATGGCCGCAGCTGCGCCTGTCTCTTTTCGCCGGCGTATTTTTCCTCGGCCTCCCGTAAGAACTTGACCACCTCGACTCGTCCAGCGGCCAGAGCTATCATATAGGGCGTCCGCTGATCGCGACCAACCTTGAGTACATCAGCCCCATTTTCAACAAGCTGCTTTACGACATCGATCTCGCCTTTTCCAGCAGCCCAATTCAAGGGCGTCCACCCTTGTTCATCCTGCTGGTTTATGTCGACGCCTGACTTAATCATCTCATTGATGGTTGCTACATCCCCGTCTTTAACTGCTTTAATTAACTGAAAGTCACTCATGTCATTACCTCTTTTTCAAACAGTCTCCATGCCGATCAAGGGCCGGCGGCCTTGGCGATCAATGCGCCCATGGTAAACACTTCTACATAAACTCTGCAATAAATGGCTCGGGCAATAAAAATCCCAACGGAGCTTGTTAGGCCACTAACACCTGAGCAGCGTGATCAATTGAAGTAGATCATGAAATTACCAGCGCCACACCGGAAGAGATTGAAATCGATCACGACTTCAGCGCTCTGGTATGATGAACGCGTCATCTGCTACCGGTTGATTGACCTTGGCGTCTTTCACTTTGAACTCCATACAGATATCCACCCGAGGCAATCCATATATCCGTATAAAGCTGTAAGGCACCAGCACGCCGTCGATCTCTTTAAACGACTTGTACTCAGTGGTGAATTTGATGTTATTGTAGGTGAATGAGAATTCCATGACGCGTCCGGTTACAGGATCGACATAAAATTCCGTCGAGTTGCCTTCGGAGTCGCTGATCTGGAAGCCGCGCTGTTTCTTTTTGTCCGGCAAGGCGGCGGTTGTATAGCCCGATTGATCAAAATGCGCGAGCACAGCCAGCCCAAACTTGGCAGGTGGCGGGGCGGTGACGCGATTGAGCACACAATAGGCGCGTTTGCCATCGTGGATCTCGCGAAAGCTGACCTCCGGAGTTTCGACATCGGTGCGGGCGCGGGCGCCCGCCTGAACAATCGCAAACTGCCCGGATGTAATCTGAGTTGGTCGCGAGCTATAATAGAGCTGAGCCGATCCGAAAAGGGAGAGGCTCTTCAGATTGCGGAACTTATCTCCGCCCTGGCGAGCTAGCGCAATACGGGCGAGCTCTGGCGGAGAGGCCGTTTCGCTAATCGCAAGTCCACCCGCCGACTCTCCGTCCCGTTTGCCATCAGGTTTCTGCCGGGCTAGCCCATTGATTATCAACGTCAAAACCAACGCAACGATAAATGCGGCTCTGATTCTCATGGAGTCTCCTTGCAATGCAATTCACTATTACTATGGCGCTTTGCGATCGTGTGTACGGTGTGGTGCGATTTGTTTAATCGCCCTGTTTGCGGCCTTGTCCATTCAGGTAAGGAGCGTGGGTAAACAACTCCCGGCGCCGCTCCATTACACGCGAATGCAAACCGATCTAATGCGGTAGAGGTATTCGGATCGTCAGAATTCAAAGCGAAGTTGCAGGCGAATGCGACGATTTGAGGACTGAAGTACGCCTCCGCCAAAAGGGCCGGCGGACGAAACCGATTGGCCGAACAGAGGTGAACTCAAATTGCCGATCGGAATTGCGCCATTGGCCCGATTGAACAGGTTGTCACAATTTACAGACAACAGTAAACGGTAGCGCTTATCACGCGAAGCGACCTTCTGGCTTTTCGGGATCAGTATTGAAGGCCCTTTAGCCGATTGGTTACTCTCGCTCGCCTTCCGACCTACCAGGCTGTCAAAGCCGAAAGACCTGGTGAGCCCGAGATTCACCGTGAAAAAGGCTGGTCCGCGGCCAATGTTTCGCTGGATGATCTGCTGTTCTGGCAACGGATTCAGATCGAAATTGCCGAAGTGAGTCTCGACAACGCTCGGCCTCGTCAAGTCCGTCGCGACTGCCGGGCGCTCGGTAAACAATGTGTCGCCGTTCACGTCACGCCCTGTAATAATATTAAAAGGGAATCCCGACCGTGCGATAATCAATGGGCTCAAAGTAACATTCAATTTCGGCACATTGACGGATCCTCCCAACACGAAGCGGTGTCGCACGTCAGTCGAAAGCGGTCCGAACTCCCCCTTAAAGTCGTATGAGTTGGCCGGAAAGTTGCCTTCTGCGTCTCCTTCCGTTTTGGCCAAGTTATAGCTTGCAAACAGCGACATGTCAGGGTTGACCCGGCTGTTGATAACAATTTGCAGAAGGCTCTGATTCTGCCTGCCATTTGACTCATACTGGAAAATTTCACCCACGTCTCCTAGGGGTCTCACGCCGCTGGCGGAATCTCCGACCACAAAGGTTCCTGGCAGCGGCGCATTGATATTGCGTTGACGCAGAGCATTATTGGTGCGCACGTTGAAAAACAGCGCGGAGGCGGTAATTCTTGCCGGCAGTTGCCGCTCGACTTGCACCCCAGAAATGATGGAGTACGGCGACTGGAACCCATCGGCCACTTGCCTGACGATCTGGGAATTTCGCGCGTTTAACTCCAGCGATTGATCGTCGGGTACAGTGAGGAAATCCGGATCGCTGATAATCACCTGAATCTGATTGCTGCCGTTGAAGCGACGCGCCTGTAACACTCGGCTTTCGCTGAATCGCTCATAGAAGATGCCAAAGCCGCCACGAATGACGGTCTTGGGGGGGCGGTTACTATTACCGCTGTTTGGCGCCCATGCCAGGGCGAGCCGCGGAGCAAAATTGGCGTTACTGCTAATATTATCCTGATTCTCATAGCGCAACCCGAAGCTCAGCGTAAGATTGGGGCGAAGTCGCCAGTCATCCTGAATGAAACCGCCGAAATCGATCTGGCTGACCTTCGCACGCGGGTTGCCCATATTGATGGAAAACTGCGCCGCGCCTCCACCGTGCGCGCGTATCTCGTCAAGCGTGGCCCCTTGCCTCAGCAAGAGCTGCGTACGGCGGAATCGTTCAATGCTCGTAATCGTCTCGAATCCGCCGGGCACGACGCGATTAATTGCATCAAGCATCGGCGCCAACCCTCCAGCAAAGACAAAGGCGCCGCCAAAGTTGTTCTCGCTGACATCAACAATTCGGACGCCTCGAAGTCGCCCGCCGAATTTCATAGTGTGGTTACGGAACGCTTGCGTCGTGTTGTTTTCCAATTCCCAGCGGTCTGTTCTGTCAAACGACCGGCCGATTTGCGAGCCGCCGCCCGAGAATGCTTGCAGGACATCAATCGCCGGTTGAGAGTTGTCGCCTCTGGATTCTCTGCGTCCATATAGATACTGAAATCGCGTCTCGTTAATAGTCGAAGGGCCGAGTACGGATGTCTCAATCAGCCGCAGGATGTGATGCGTGTCAGATGAATTAAAAGCTCGCGACTGGAGGTTGAAACCACCCACACCCTGATTCTCATTAGCCGTGCGCGAGAAACTGTAGCGAGCCATCAGCGTGTGATTGGGGTTAATCTGGTAGTCGAAGCGCGGGCTGAAGCTAGTGATATCACGGGGCGTCAGCACAGACAAACGCACCGGCACGATGTTCAGGTCAGGCCCATCGAGTATGGTCGCGCTGATGAGTTGGCCCTCCCCCTGTTCTTGGCGCTGGGCATCCAGGGAGAACGAAAGTTTGTTGGGGAGTATTCTCCCGCTTATCGCGCCGCCGAATTGCCGTCGCTGGAATGGTAGCCTGTTCGATGAAAACGGGTTGCGCGAATTCAACCTGCCATCTATTAACGAAAAGGAAGCGCTCCCATGAAATTTATCCGCGCCCGGCTGAGTGAAAATATCGATTCGGCCGACCCCCGGACTATCGTTTTCAGCCGCAACGGGATTCTGGTTGATGCGAACCTCGCGAATTGAAATCTTAGACGGCAACGAAGCGCTCGCGAAACCATCTACATAAACCTGCCCGCCACTCGGCCCGATCGGCGGCCCGGCCATCGCCCGCAGCATATTTGCAAGGTCGTCCGGGTCGTCCGGCAAGGATTCCAGGTCTTTGCCTTTCAACAAAATCGTATTCGCCGTTTTGTCGGGGCTGGCGCTCAACGAAGGAGAGTCACCATCAATGCTGACCTCTCCCTTTATCGTGTCGACCGTAAGAATTATGTTGACCACCTCACGCCGGCCAGCTGCAATCTCCACCGCCGCATTCTTAGAGAGAGAGAAGCCTTGCGCGACGACCCGCAGCGTATACTTGCCGGCGGCAAGCGCCTCGATTAAGTAGTTGCCGTGATCATTAGTCGTCGCTTCCCTTTCGACGCCCTTTGCGTCAATGGCCGTGACTCTGGCGCCAATGACCACCGCGCCCAGCTCGTCGTTGACCCGACCGCTCAACTCGCCTGCGCTTTGCCGCCCCATAGCGCCATCGACGCATAAAATCAGCATTGTAATCAGGCAGCAGCTTCGCCCGATGACCTGTGGAAATCGACCCATCATTGCCTCCCTTGCTGATCGTGAAATCACATCAAGCCTTACTGGCGCGCTAATCCAGAGGACCGATCACAGTCATGGTCGCACAACCCCGGAATCAAGCAGCCCAGCCGGCAGCCCCATCTCTAGGCTCGGCGAGTTGCGCCGACCTTCATCACGTTCCATAGCATTCAATACATTGTCCAACCCGCTGATCAAAGTGACCGTCATAAGTCGCGAAGGATCTGCGCCTATCGTACTGGTCACGGCTACGGTGTCACCTGGTTTGATGTCTGGGAGCGCTAGAGGCGCTAAACGCTCAAGCGCCTGTCGCAACTCATCACTGCCTGATGAGTCCGTATTTCGATCCGGTTGAGTTCCAGAGTCGCCCTCTCGATGGCCCTTCCGAGAAACGAGTATTGCTCTGGCGATTGTCATGCCCATTTGAGGCGTAATTCGTTGCAGCAGCGAATCCTTGGTGATCACAATCGTCAATTGCTGTTTTTTGTCCAGCGTCGAGATTTTGATCTCCCCTGATGTCGCGTCTACGGCGGTGACGGCGCCGTTAACCGTACGAAATGATCCGGAAACAATCTGTTCAGCAATAATGCGAGTTCCATCGGCGCTCCTTGTACCTAGAGCGCGGAGTTGATCGTTCACCTTCAAGTCGCTGAACGAGCCGGGCAGAGCATCGCTGAATTTGATAGAATCCGGCGCATAACGACGAAACCTCACGGCCTCTGTTGTAGTGACAATAAGCGTCCTCACTCCATCGCGCGCCCGCGCCCGTAGAGTGATTTCCCCAGTATTTGGGTTGAGCGCCATGACTATGCCGGCGATTCCGCGCGCCTGCCAGTCATGGCCTTGGCGCTCGCGGTCTCTCTCGATATCGGTTTTGAGCATGACGATGATTTTTTGCGCGGGCAGTGATTTTCGGTCCTCACTCAATTTGCCGCGAGCGTACACTTTGTCGCCAGGGCCGATTTCGTTGAGCGTTATCTTGACAGCTTTGTCTAAAGATACTTCACCAGGAGGGACGCGAAGATAGTCAGTCCTGTCATCAAGGAAAACCATGATTGTATTGCCGGCGTCTGTCTTGATGAGTATACGATTTGCGCGCTGGTCGACCTCAATCACCTCGCCAACCACTCGCGTCCCGCTGACGTTGGGATCCGCAGTCTGGAAGGCTAAAGCATTACAAGCTGGCGATAGGATTGCAGGTAGTTGAGCTCCCCGGGTGATGCACAAACCTAATATAACCGCTGCAAGCGGCGCTACTGCCAAAAGTTTCATAACACGAGCTCCACGAAATGGCGGTCAAGAAAAAGCTTCCGCATGATCCATCCCAAGCCCCCACTATCTTGAGGCCAATTGTCGCTGGCGCCCCTCAGGGTTGTTAGCTATGGGATGATGAGGTTACATTGTTCCTGCGGCTTTGCGCTCAGTTGTTACCAACTGCGCGCCTGGCAGAAGGGAACCTACGGTGGAATAGAGTTTGATGTCCCGCGCGGTGGCCCACAGTCGTTAAAGCGACTTTGTGTTGCAAGTCCAGTCACTATCTTGGAGGAGATGACTCAACTGCGGAGTCGGAGTGGCAAGAATTTCACACTCATGGGAATCAAGGCATAAAAGACTTCATCGGTCTTTTTTCCTCATCACTGGCTATGAGAGTTATTTCGAAGAAACGTGAGCTTTCGGCAGCCAGCCTTGACACAATTAAACATTGAAGGAAATTGTTAAGAGTGGTCCATCCCAAAATAGCACGGGGCTGCGCTTGAAGGAGGCGAATATCGATTGGCGACTCACGGTTCATTTTCTTCGGAAGAGCAACATGTCCTTGCGGGGATGCGGTATAGATAAGAGCCGCCGCGTTGCCGCAAGGTCACGAAGAAACGGATCGCGCTTACTCTTCCCGTAACGCGACCATCGGGTCCACAGTCATTGCCCGCCGCGCCGGGACATAACAAGCCAGCAGCGCCACGCCGGAGAGCAGCGCGGCCACGCAGGCGAAGGTCACGAAATCGGTCACGCTGACTCCGAACAGAAAGCCTTCGAGCAATTTCGCCACCGCGAACGCCGCCGCTAGCCCAATCGCCACTCCGACGACGATCAATCGCGCCCCATTCCACAGTGTCAGTTTCACAACATCAGAGTTTCGCGCGCCGAGCGCGAGGCGGATGCCGATCTCGCGCGTGCGCGCGGCCACCACGTAAGCCACCACGCCGTACAGCCCGATGGCCGCGAGCAGTAGCGTAAGGAATCCGAAGCCGCTCGAAAAACTCACCGCCAACCGCTGATCAAATACCCCGATCCCACTGTGCGCTTCTAATGTCTTTTCATCAAAGACGGGCAAAGCAGTGTCCAGCGCGCGCACTTCCCGGCGCACTTCTTCCCGCCAATTGCTCGCCTCGCCCCGCGTTCGCACAAGCGCCGTCGCCGTGCTGTAATAGTTTTGCAGGAGTGAGAAATACATGAAGGGCGGAGTCTGCTCGGTCGGGCCGTATTGCTTGACGTCTCGCGCCACGCCAATGACTTCATGCCACTCCGCGGCGCCCAAACGCAGCCGACGTCCAACCGGGCTTTGCCCCGGCCAGTATTGGCGCGCCATCAACTCACTGACGACCACGACCGGCGCGGCTCGCTCATCATCCGCTTCATTGATACCGCGCCCGGCGATAAGAGGAATCTGCATCGTCTCGAAATAATCCGGCCCGACGCAATCGAATTGAATGACGACCTTTTCATCACGGCGCGGCATGTAACCCTCAATCTCCACACCCGTCATGTTGTGAGCGGAGAAATAAGGGGGAACCGAATTTGCAAGGCTGACCGTCTCGACGCCGGGCAGGGCGGCGATGCGCCTTCTGAACTGGCGGTAAAAATCCTTGCCTCGCGCGCCGTCGTAGCCGTTCGCGAAGAGATCGAATGTCGCCATCCACACGCGCTCAGAATTGAAGCCGGGATGAACCATCCCTGTTTGCCGCAAACTGCGAATGAATAGCCCCGCGCAGATTAGCAGCACGAGGGATAGCGCCAACTGCGCGACGACTAACACGCTCCGCAGACGAAGCTGGCGCGCCGCTCCCGCCAACGTCCCTGCTTCATCTTTGAGCGTTGAGACCATATCAACCTTCGACGCGCGAAGCGCAGGAGCCAATCCGCAAATGAGCGCTGTAAGTAGCGTCGCCGCGAGCGTGAAGGCGAGCACTGGAGCGTTTATTTTGAAGTTGAAACCGATGGGCGCTTGTATCGGCGGCATCAAGGCAGGCAACGCATTCGCCAACCAACGCGAGAGCAGCAATCCCGCCGCCCCGCCCAGGCAAGTCGGCAATAGATTCTCCGTGAGCAGTTGACGAACGACGCGCCCGCGGCTCGCGCCGAGCGCCATCCGGACACCGATCTCCTTGCGGCGCGTTACCGCCCGCACCAGCAGCAACCCTGCGATGTTGACGCAAACGACCAGCAGCATCAGCCCAGCCATCGCCAGCAGGATCGCCAGCACCGGCTGCAATGCCTGCACCCCGTAAGGCTCGCCCGCCAGATTGAAGATCCGCGCGCTCACTCCCTCGTTGGTGAGCGGATAAGCCTGTTCGAGTTGACGCGCAATCGCCTGCATATCGGCCTGCGCCTCGGCGAAGCCGACGCCATGTTTCAATCGCCCCGTCACGTCCAGCCATTGACTGCCGCGATTTGTTCGCAGATCGACGGCCGACCTCATCTCTTTCTGCATCGCCAGTGGAATCCAGACATCGAACGTCAGCCCAACATACGATCCGACGAAACCCGGCGACGCGACGCCGATCACAGTGAAGTTGCGCTCGTTTAGCCGGAACGTTTTTCCGATCAGGTTTGGATCGGCGCCGAAACGCCGCTGCCATAGCCCGTGACTGATAACCGCCACCTGAGCCGCGTCTGGCGTTTGATCCTCTTCGCGCGCGAAAGTGCGCCCCATCGCCGCGCGCACGCCGAGCACATCGAAGTAGTTGCCTGACACCAACAGGCCCCAGACCCGTTCGGGTTGCCCCTCACCACTATTGAAGCTAAAGGCGGAAATCGAGGACGCAGCCAGGCCGGCGCATACTTTGTTGCGGTCGCGGAAATCAATGTAGTCAGGATAAGAGACAGAGATGATATTACCGCCTGACCGTTCAAGCACACTGTGCAGCGTCACCAGTTCACCAGCCGAGGACACGCCGGGTAGCGGACTGAAGAGCAACGCATTAATCCAGGTGAAGACCGTCGTGTTGAATCCGATACCGAGCGCAATTGACAGCGTGACGGCGAGAGTGAAGCCTGGTTTCGCTCCCAGCGTCCGCGCGCCATAGCGCGAGTCTTGCCATAGGTCTTGGAGCCAGCTCGAGCCACGCGCGTCACGGCTCCGCTCCTTATCCAGATCATGCTCTATCTCTGATTTGCGGATCAACGACCGCAAACGTGTCTTTAGTTTGCTTAGCATAGCGTCCGTCCTTCGCTGTCCGTCACTCAGGCGTCACGCAGGATCAATTCGACCGCGCCAGAGAACCGCTTCCAGGTCTCTCACTCCTCGTCAAGTTTCTTCAGCCCGGCTGCCGTCAATCTATAGAATCTCTCCTTCCTGCCACGGGAAGAGGGCAGTTTCCTGAAGCTATGCCTCGCGCAAAGCATCCACCGCGCCAGGCGGTATCATCGAGCCGCCCTCATATAAACCATTGTTTGGCAAATCTTCGTTACTAAATTGCTTGTTCAATTCCCTGTGTAAGTCGGAGATCGCGAAAATGCGCAGGGCGCCTTTGGGCGCACGGTTGATTTTCTACAAGGTCTTGAGCATTAAATCAACCAGAAGCCGATTAAATCTAGTCGAATCCGGAAGTTCCGATCCTTCGGCCAGCAAAGAATAACCCAGCAGCAATTCGGCGTATTCTCCAATCGTTTTGTCGTCTTTATTCCGCCTAAAACGCCCGCGCATTCTATTAAACATCTGAAGGGTGTGCAAATAAAAGCTCTTTGAAGCCAGCAAGATAAGTAATAGCCGCGTGACCATCCAAGCCCGATTTTCCTGAGTTTTTGCGCGGGTTTTACCCTAACCAGTGGACAGCCGGATATAGGCGGTTGTGGAAAAGATCTTCTATTTAGTTTCACCCGAGCTAACGTTTGGGCCACTTTCCATTGCATGAGCTGTTGGTTAGCTTGGGCTTTAATCAGCGTCACTAAGAACATAAGCGCCGTCGCCGGTCGATTCCCATTTGGTTACAGTTGTCTCCCCGGTCTTGCGAGTTACCAGGGCGCCTCGACTAGCGACCATAAACGAAGAATAGAATCCGACTCCGAACTGCCCGATAAGGTCAGAGATCATGTTACGGGAAGGGGCTTCTTCAATGCGCTGGCGTAACTCGTGAGCGCCAGATTTTGCGATAGCGCCGATGTTGGCAATTACTTCTTCGCGACTCATGGCGATTCCGGTGTCTGAAACCGAGAGAGTAATCGCCTCTTTGTCGGCGTCAAGTCGTATCTCATATTCTGAAAAATCAGTTTACAGCGCTTGCCTCGACTTTTTCCAGGCGCCCGTTTCCTTCAAGTGTTCTGAGGTCTATGTCAGCGATGCACCTAACCTCCACATAATCCAACGTCAGGCCCCCCTCGATATGAACCATCCCGTTTCCGTTATCAAAATCGGCGTTGCTGAAATCACATGAGTCTTTGGCTAATCTCACTCCCAGCTCGGTGCCGCCTCTCGTCTTGGTAAACTTAATATGGACATAATTGCGGTCGACTGCTTCTTTGAAAAGCTTTACTGTCTTTTCCGGACGCAGTCCGACTTCAACAGGGTGGGCGCCTTCGCAAAGTCTGTCCACAAGACTCTTTTCTCGAGGTTTGTTGGGGTCGGCTGGTGGAGGGGGAGGAGGAGGATTCTTTGCCATCTCCTCCATCTTCCTTCTGAGGCTGAGGGGTCTCATATCCGTCCAAACTTCCTTGATGTAAGCCAAACATTCAGCTTTCGGACCCACTTTCCCGACATCATTCCAACCGAGCGGGATCTCCTTGTACTCCGGCCAGATCGAGTACTGTTCTTCGTGATTTATCACGACTCTGTAAACAGTGGTATCTTCTTTATCAGGATCATACGAACTCATATTATATAACCTCCTTGTTATATACGCCTCGGTTGAGAGGGGATATAGCGTGATTATCTTCAAACCAATTCGCCTGTGCGATAAGCATTGACAATGCGGTAGACGTTTGAATAGGCGCAGAAGATGGAATTGGTGATTTCAGTCGGGTTCTCCCCAGTGGCGAGTAAGAGCGTGCTTTATTGGGCATCAAGCCTATAATGGACAGCAATGTTGATTTGCCCCAACCTAGCGCCTCGGCAATCGAAACGTATTCGCCCCGGCGAATCTCCAAGTCAATTCCAGATAACGCATACGTTTCGATTTCGTCGGTGTAAAAGGTTTTAGACGCCTCTGCTACTCGTAAGAAGGGATCGAGCGAAGTCATCTTTCTCACTCTTTCATACTGCAGAGTAATTGGCAGACTACCGCATGTTACGCCGCGTCTATTTTCCTGCGCCGCTTGTCATGGAATGTGGCTGATTAACAGACAAATGCAGCCAGCATGTTACCCTTTTGGAACTGCTCTTATATAAAGCCTCAGGTCTGCTTTCCAAGTTAGTACCGCTCCATACTTTCATCTGCAAGCGGCGCGCCAATCATGGGATATAGTGAATCGCTTGCTTAACTCATAATGGCTCAATCGTTTACCGAAATCACGAATCTCCGTAGCTGAACGTCGCGAGTAGCGGCTTCCCGAATTCAGGACTCATTTTATGGATTCTGGACAGATTGATACCGTGCCTTTTGATCTTCTCGTAAAGCGCGCTTCTAGATACTCCAAGTTTCTTAGCCACCTCTTCAACGTGACCATTCTCAATGTGGAGCGCTTTCTCGATGTATCGGCGCTCAACCTCCGACAGGGGCAAAATTTGATCCCTTGAACACCCAGTCTCATCGGATAGATGATCGAGATGCAAATCTCTGGAAGTAAGGGTGTCGCCTTCGCAAAATAAGACCGCGCGTTCCAAGATTTGGCGCAGCTCTCTTATATTGCCTGGCCATCGATATGACTGTAAGGCGTTCTCCAGATTCGGCGATAGCGCAAGATCGTTGCGTCCCAAGTCAACGGCAATCTCCCTCAGCATATGCCTGGCCAAGATAGGAATGTCCTCAATTCTTTCTCTCAACGGCGGTAACCTGAGATGAAAGGTGGTGATCCGAAAGTAAAGATCTATGCGGAACTTACCCTCTTGTACGAGTGTACTAAGATCTTTGTGCGTCGCGGCTATAAGGCGGATATCAACCTGCTGTTCACACACATCGCCCAACCTACGAAACCTTTTCTCTTCAAGCGCTTTCAGGAGTTTCGATTGCACTTGCAAATCCATATCTCCAATTTCATCAAGGAAAACAGTGCCGCCATGGGCGACCTCGAATAGCCCTTTCTTCGCTGCTACGGCCCCCGTAAATGCCCCCCTCTGATGGCCAAACAGATCGGATTCCAGGAGTTCCCTGGAGAGAGAAGCGCAATTCAGATCGACAAATGATTCTCCTTGACGACGACTGTGGTAATGTAACCACGCGGCTAGTACCCCTTTGCCTGTCCCAGTTTCTCCCTGAATCAGTATGGGATTATCTGTTAATAGCAACCTCCCGGCCTTTTGAGCGACTGCGCGAATCGCCGGGCTAACTCCAAGGAATGGGTCAAGCGATTGGCGCAGTTTGTTTGGCTGACCGACTAACTGGTTCTTGCCATTACGCCGATGTTCCAGGATTTGTTGTATCGCTGTAAGAAAGGAAGGCATCTCAACAGGCTTCGTCATGAACTGAGCGGCCCCTGCTTTGATTACCTGTACGGCAAGATCAACAGCCCCATGCCTTGTCATGACAAGAAATCGAAGATTAGGGTCGACGCTTTTAAGGCGAGGCAAAAGCTCAAGCGCATTACCATCGGGTAATGAATAAGCGGAAATCACAATATCGGGGGCGAAAGATCGAAAAGCGCTCAACGTCGTCCGGCAGGACTCGGCCTCATATACTTCATAGCCTTGGAACTGTAGAAATTCTCGAATGCTGAAACGGAAGTTGACATCGTCCTCGACGATAAGAATTTTACCTTTTGCCACTGCTAAATCCCCCGCGAGAAAAGTATGGGGTCCCGCCTTCGTGCGGCCGGTCTCTGTCTCCCGCGCCGCTATCTAAAGGCGGACCCCAAATTTTTCGTTATTTCCGGACGCTGCTCTTGGCATGCGCGCGTCCTGATTATCTCTACAATGTTCGGAGCATGACGTTGACCATGTGGCGGTTGAAGTTTACCGGATCCGGAAGCTTCGAGCCCTCGGCCAATAGCGCATATCCCAATAACAAGTCGGCATACTCACCAAGCGCGAAGTCTTCAGAGTTATACTTGAATCGCTCGCGCATTTTTATGAAGACCTCGTGATTAGGATTCAGCTCCAAAATTCGCCGCTGCTTCGGCCCACCGCCTTTCCCTTTCTGCAACAGCCATTCAAGTTGAGGGCTGTAATCCATCTCAGTTCCGACCAGGCAAGCCGGAGATGAAACAAGGCGGTTTGATAATCGCACCTGCTTGACATGCTCATCGAGGGATTTTTGCAGCAAGTTCAATAAACCTGACGCCTCCTCTTCTTTTTGCTTGAGCTCTTGATTGGATTTCTCCTTCTCCTCCTCACTCCCTAGCTTGATGGCTCCCTTGTCTACAGACTTTAGTTTCTTCGACTCATAGTCGGCCAACGACTGCACAAGTAACTCGTCCACAGGCTCGACTAGGTAAAGAACCTCATAGCCCTTCTCCTTAAATACTTCCAGGTGAGGAGAGTTTTCAACGACGCGGCGAGATTCGCCGGTAAGATAATAGATATCGTCTTGCCCCTCTTTCATCCGCGCGGCGTAGTCCTTCAGAGTGGTGAGCGTTTCCGGATCATTGGAAGACTGGAAAAGCAACAGCGAGAGTATTTTCTCTCTGTTGTCGTAATCAGATGAAACGCCTTCCTTGATCGCGCGACCAAACTGATCCCAGAATTGGAGATACTTTTCGTACTCCTTTTCTTTTAGATCGTGCAGAGTCTCCAATACCTTTTTAGTGAGCCATTTGCGAATCTGGACGATATGACTGTCCTGCTGCAGCATTTGTCGAGAAATATTCAACGGCAGGTCCGCAGAATCTACTACGCCTTGCGCAAAACGCAAATATCTGGGCAAAAGGGCTTCACATCGCTCTATAATCATAACTCTCTTGGCATAAAGGCGAAGCCCGCTTTCGGCCCCATGGTAAAAAAGATCGCGTGGCGCCTTAGACGGGATGAAGAGCAACGCCTGGTATTCTGCTTTGCCTTCCGCCTTAAGAGAGATCGTTTTGAGCGGTCCAGTCCAATCGTTGGAGATGTGGCGATAGAAATCAGCATAATCACTCTCCGTGATTTCGGATTTATCGCGGCTCCAGATGGGCTTCATCGAGTTCAGCGTCTTGTCCTCGAAAACGAACGTGGGGTGGGCGCCCTGTTTCAGGTTTCCACTCTCATTCCTTTCTATCTCCTCACGCTCGAACTTGCAAATGATCGGATAAGCTACGAAATCGGAATAATGCCTGACAATTTTCGAGAGGACCCATTGGTCGGCGAAATCTTCAATTCCCTGCTCAGTATCGACGGGCTTTAAGCGCAGAGTAATGGTCGTGCCATGCCCGGATCGCTGGGTCTCGCCAATTTGATAGGCGCCGTCGCCGGCTGATTCCCACATCGTCGCGGTCATCTCTCCGGCTCTTCGTGTTACAAGAGTAACTTTATTCGCCACCATGAACGAGGAGTAGAAGCCAACGCCGAACTGGCCGATAAGTTCAGCCGCGAGCTGAGCGGATGGGCCATCCTCAGTGTTATGTCGCAACTCGCGAGTTCCCGATTTCGCAATCGTCCCGATATTCGCGATCACCTCCTCACGGCTCATGCCAATTCCTGTGTCGGAAACGGAGAGTGTTCTCGCCTCTGCATCGCCTTCCAATCGAATCTCGTATCTGTTATCACCGCCGAGGAGATCGGGATTGGTTAGCGCTTCAAAACGCAATCTATCAATCGCGTCTGAGGCGTTAGAGATAAGCTCTCGGAGGAAGATCTCTTTGTTGGTGTAAAGCGAGTTAATCACTAAATCCAGAACCCGCTTGGTCTCGGCTTGAAATTGAAATTCTTCAACCCTGTTCATAATCATTTTCACCAGTGATTTGATATTCCAATGGGCGGCGCCGGTTTATAAGAACCCATTTCATCATCACTATGGATATTTTGGGCGGACACGTTGAATAATCCCAAACGTAGGCGGGCTACCGCCATTCCGTTTGGGCCCCCTTTGCTCTTACAGTGGTTTGCATTTGAGTGTTCAGGTTAACGATTTCGATCAATATTCATCAGCATTCCAAACTATTTCCGCCTGAATATCCAAATGCAAACCACTGTATAGGGGGGTTTAGAACTCGCCCATTCCGCCGAAAAACTTCTTTCAATGTTTGATTGGTGGTTTTGACTTGTTCTCAACCCGACTTTAGCTACCACGCTGCCCGCGTTTCCTCTCACTATAACGCTTTGACGTGATTCCTTTCGACTTCCACACAAGCTTGAAAACTTACACAGTCCAGCAGTATTTTGATTCGGTCAGCAGCGCTTGCCTCTCGCTCAAAAATTCCTGTGAGCCCTTTAAAGGGACCTGCTTGAATCAACACCTTGGCGCCAAGTTCGAGATCAGCGCCAATTTTTACAAAACCTGTGGCGTCAATTTGGGAAGCAATGATTTCAATCACCCTGTCATCAACCGGAGAAGGATCAATACCTATACACACGACGCTATGTACCCCCCTGGTAAAACGGACCTTATGAAGCAAATTGTTCAGCGCGAACCGGGCAAAGAGATACCCGGGAAACAATGGTTTAGTGAAATAGGACGGCTCGCTTGTGAATTCATTGAAACGGCAATCCCTTATCTTGGGGAAGAATGTTTCCACATTCCAAGCCTGTAAATTCATCTCCGCGCGATTTTCCTGCTTCGGATGCGTGTGAATTGCGTACCAACTAGGAATATCAGCTACTATGGCGCAGTTCATTTAGGATACCTCCAAACAGTAGGTGTTTATCTGGAATTGGTTGTTTCAGACCTTAAAGATTCTCTCTTATGGCTTGAGACAAATCAGGCCACTAAACAACACCCAACGTTTATGCGGCATATGCTGCGCTAATACCTTGCAGCGGTTCACAGTTGGAATGAGCCAAAGCCGGTCTGAATCCATGGCGCTCGGCAAGCCAACCCATTTCCATGACACTATTCATGTCAAGATCAATTCCCAGGCTGGTATCTTCAAACCGACGCTCCAGCGCCAGAATCATGGTCTCGGCCATGCAGGCATAGGCAAGCCCGGGGTCTATATCAAGGTTTAAACTGAGTTTCGAGTCGCGCGGTAAACTCACCACGCCACCATCGATCACAAAGATATCGGGGCGATTCATCCTGACGGCTCGACTTATATTCGGCGGGCGCGAGATATCGCACACTACAGCGCCCTTTTTGATGTCTTCAGGCTGCGCCAAATCGCCCACCACACTGGTCGCCATAACCACGACGTCCGCTTCTTGGAGCGACTGACGGACGTCGCAAGGGTCGTTAATAACACACAGGTACTGTTCCATTTCTGCGGCGACCCTGGTCCAATCCAAGCTGTCCCAATCCTGATGCTCAGAAGGCAGAATGTCGTATATTGCGTTGGCTAGCGGGCTTTTAAGCGGCCTTTTGCCTTGCGAATCCAGTTTCCTGATTGAGCGTAAAATGTCTGCGCATACTTGCATCAGGCGGCGTTTGCTCTCTGTTGGACGAGCCGGATTCCCGACCAATATCAGTTTCTCCACGTCCTTGGAGAGCAGTATGGAGATGGCGCGACCTATGGAGCCGGTCGCTCCCACAACCACCGCGCAGCTTGTCGATAGATCGCGCCCGGTCATCTCAAGAGCCGTTTCGATGGATTGCTTAGCGGCAAAGGTGGTATATGAATTCCCAGTAGTCAGCGCCGGCAATTCATCGCCTTTGAGATAAAGACCGCCACGCGTTACTACCGAGGTAAACGCCCCCAGGCCGATTAATTTCGCCCCTCTTTCCTTCGCCAACCTCGCCGCCGCCTTTATTTCCAATATGGCGTCGTAGTACGGCATCTGCGCCAGCTCTCCTGCGGTGCGCGGGACAATGATGAACTCTCCGTAAGCGGTCCGCCCCGTCTTTGAGACGATGTGCGCGTCGCCGACTACGAATGGGTCAAAGTTTTCGGCCACACACTCGGCCAGCCGCGAAATCTGTTGATCGGAAAGTATGTCGAGGCTCGAGTCGATGTTCGCATAGTCGCGCGTCGTTAACGGGTGCAGAAGAAAGGCAAACCGATCGCCCCTATCAGGCGCCGGGAACCTATAGACGGCCGGACGACTCTGCGGCTTCACCTCATCGACATTTGTCCCTGTAAGATGGGCGGTGAAATACGCCATATTGCGCGACTCCAGGGCGGCGAGATTGTCTTCAAAAGCTTCGAGGAATAGCTCACACTCTTTCCATGTGGCTACCAGTGGAGGTTCCACGCGGAGCGCCCCGCCATGATTCAAAGTGTAACCAAGACGCACGCCGTTCACCGCCAACATGCGACTTACCACCAGCGAGGTTAAGGCTTCCGTTTCTCCCAGGCAGCCCATCAGGCCGGGCCCCCAGTTGAAACGGTTGATGCCAAAAGTAACTCCCAGCATGTAGCCGCGCCCGCGAATTACGTCGAGGACCTGCGGGTGTCTCCGCTTAAGGTACTCCAACTCCTGTTTCAAGCGAGCGCCGTTGTCCGCTACCTGTCGGATTAAGTGGCGGTCGTGCTCCTCCAAGAGATCGAGCGTAGCCAATCCGATCCTGCACGCGAGAGTATTTCCGGCGAAAGTCGAAGTGTGCTTGAGAGCGAAATCATCGGTGTAAACATCTTCCCTATAGATGCAGGCGCCGATCGGCGCCAGCCCGCCGCCGAGAGCTTTGGCGACAGTAATAACATCCGGAATAACGCCCTCGGTTTCGCAGGCGAACATCGCCCCGGTGCGACCCAAACCTGTCTGGATTTCGTCGACGATCATCTTGGCGCCGCTTCTCCGGCAGATTTCTCCGGCCTCCGCCAGATACCCCGGAGGGGCTTCGATGATCCCTCCCTCTCCTTGAATCGGTTCGACGATGAAGGCCGCATAGAACCGCCCGGCGAGCGCGCGTTCAAGCGCTTCGAGATCGCCGAAAGGGACGTAATCAAACCCTGCGACCGGCGCCCCGAAGCCCTCCTGGTATTTCCTCTTATCGGTCGCGGAGAGCGCGCCAAGTGTTTTCCCATGGAAACCGTTCTTGGCGGCAAGAACGCCGATCCTACCGGTGCGTACCCGGCACAGCTTAATAGCGGCTTCGACGGCCTCCGCCCCACTGTTGGCGAAAGTCACGTACTGCATGCCCGGGGGGGCTACGTTGACCAGCCGTTTCGCGAGTTCGCCGGCGGCCTCAAGATAGGAAGGTTGAACAAAGCTCGGCTCGAAACGGTCTCGCATTTGCTCAACGGCTTGCCAGATATATTGGTTATTGAACCCGAATGGAAGCGCCCCATATTGAGCCAGAAAGTCCAGATAGCGTCTTCCTGACTGGTCGTAAAGGTAGCAACCTTCCCCCCGAACAAACACCTTGTCCATCTCAAGCTGCGACATCAAACGCCCAAGGCGCGGGTTCACGTGATTGAAGAATGGGTGATCTCGTCTTAAAGGCTTCTCTTGTTCGCTTTTCATCTTTATCGGTCCTTTCATTTTTAGTGGGATTCGAAAGGGGGATGACCGGATGATGCGCCGTCTGCCGGCCCTCAATTCCTGAATTTTGAGAGATGGCATCGCCGTGGTTCGGCGGCGCTGATGGAAGTTGTCCATACAGGAATAACGCTAGCTCGGATATGCTTGGAGCGCCCAGGAAGAGTTTGTCGATGGGAACTTGTACCCCAAGCGATTCTTCAATATTGATAACGAACTCGGTCGCGGCGAGAGAGTCCAATCCGTAGCAGGCGATAGGTCGATATACGTCTATTTCATGAAGGCTGACGTTCAGCTTGGAGGAACACTCAAACGACAGCCAATCTTTCAACGATCCCAAAGTTAGCGATGTGTTTTCGGGCCGGATAGTCTGCTCGCTCGCCGGCTGGCGCTCCGTGAATTGGCGCCGATAAACTGTATCCAGGCTTTCACTGAAAAAAGCGGAGCGGATTGCGCTGCGCTGAATCTTACCGCTGGACGTTTTCGGCAAACTTCCAGGTCTAATTAGCTCAACGGCGGAAACGTCGATTTCATGCTCTACCAGGATCGCCTGACGCATGCTCTCCACCACTTCATTCAGATTTTCGCTGTTCCGCCACTCACGATTTATTTCAGCGACTAGGATCAATCGCTCGGCGTCTTCGCCGACTACGGCGAATGCCGCCGAACATCCGGGACGCAGCGCCGGATGACTCGATTCCGCCGTGAGCTCTATGTCTTGTGGGTAATGGTTGCGCCCGCGAATGATGACGAGGTCTTTAATACGCCCGGTCACAAATAATTGGCCCTGAAAGATAACCCCGAGGTCTCCAGTGCGTAAGTATGGGCCTTCTTTGGTATCGGACAACCGCGCTCGGAAAGTTTCATCAGTCAACTCCGGTCTTCCCCAATACCCTTGGGCTACTGCGGCGCTCGACACCCATATCTCTCCCACCCGACCTTCGTCGCATCTAAGGAGCGTCTGCGGGTCGACAGTGATAATTCGTTCTTCGAGACATGGCTTTCCACTACTTACAAGCGTTACTCCGTCTCGAAGACGATCAGGCGTCGCCGCCCTGTGTTCTTCCAACCCGGCCTTGTCGAAAGTAGCGAAGACCGGGGCATTCGAAACGGCGTCTCCACTCACAAACAATGTCGCCTCGGCGAGTCCATAGCATGGATATAACGCCTCCGTGCGGAACCCGTACTGCGAAAAGGTTTCGGCGAATTGTCTCAGGGTCTCAGCGCGAACAGGTTCCGAACCGTTGAACGCCGTCCTCCAGCAGCTCAGATCCAGCCCCTCGAGCTGTTCCTGACGCGCTTTACGCGCGCAAAGGTCGTACGCGAAGTTTGGGCCTCCGCTGAAAGTGGCCCTGTATTTCGATATGGCCTTCAGCCAACACGCCGGTTTTTGTAAGAAGTCTGTATGCGACATCAGGTAACATGGAGCGCCATTGTACACTCCCGCGAGAATGTTCCCGATCAGGCCCATGTCATGGTACATCGGTAACCAAGACACTATTACCGTGTCGTCGTCATGTTTTAGGCTCTCCCTCATCATCGCCTGGTTATACATGAGGTTGTCATGGCTCACCAGCACGCCTTTCGGGGTTGTAGTGGAACCCGATGTGTATTGCAGAAACGCTATAGTATCCTCAATCCCTTCATTCTCCTTGCAGAGTTCCGCTTGTCCCAGGTCGATGCCGTCTGTTATTACCCACCTAATAGATTTCAAGCTGGGAACCTGATCAAACCGGCTCTGGAGCCTGGAGAAAATGGCTGAGGTAGTTAGAGCAACAGTCGGCTGCGCATCATCTATAATAGCTAGCAAGCGTCTCAGGTTTTGGTTCATACGCGGCGGGTAAGCGGGAACGGCTATGACCTTTCCATAAAGACACGCGTAGAAAGCTACAACATAGTCCAACCCAGCCGGATAGAGCAGTAGCGCCCGTTCGTCTTGCGCCTTCATTTCTTGAAGATGGGCGGCGACGGCGCGCGCCCTGCGCCGCAATTGCGCGAAGGTCAGACGGTCCACCTCGGCGCCGTCGGATAGGAAAACATAACTCGGCTGATCTGGTTGTATAGTTGCCCGCGTATTCAACACGTCGACAATTGTCGAGGCACAACTTAAATCAATTTTACACTCGCTCATTTTAAGCTCCTTTAAGGTTTTTGATCGGAATTGGCCTTACCCGCCCGTCACTGATTGTTTCCGACAAGCTCGAATATAATCTGAGCCACTTCCGACAGCGGCCTCGGCTTTTGGAGGAATGAACTCACGCCGAGGTCTCGGGCCGCCGACTCAACTTCAGCGGAACCGTAAGCTGTCAAGATAATGATTCGCGTCTTGGGGAACCGTTCACGTACCATCTTGATTACCATGAATCCGTCCAGGCCATCGGTTCCACCCAAGTCCAGATCCGCAATTATGACTGCGTAGCTGGATGTGTTAAGACGCGTCGTGGCGTCATCTACGTTATGCGCGCAATCAACCTGATAGTTGTGCAGCTTGAAGTATTCGCGCATCGCGAAGCAGAGCGTCTCTTTATCGTCAACCATCAGTATCCTTCTATCTCTGTCCATACCTTCCTTTCAGCAAATCTCGCTCCACAATGTGTATGACCTCGCCCTTTTACTAAACCTTGAAAATAGGTGACTTTGATTTTGGCCGGCGGGAGATCGGAGGCGGGTGGTCTGAGATCCAGACAAAGAGTCTAGACTTTGGATTGTTCGCGATCCTCAGAGGTCAACGGCCACAGCCCATTCCATTTACGGATTGGCCTGCCGGCAAACTCAAGGATTCCTCCAGTAGGTCTTTGAATTGATGAAGCTTGATCTGACGGCGCCCGATCATTCGACGTTCTCACGGATCAGGCGGTAATTGACGGTCATCTCGCCGGTCAAGGGTTGGGCAAAGTCGCGCCACTTGGCGGCGGATTCGACCGGCGTCAATGTCTACATTTAAGGCGAGTGGAAAGTTCGCCGACGCGGCGTAAGGAATCGCCGGACCTGGAGCAAACTCCACTCCTGCGATGATGAACCGACGCTCGAAATCATTCGAGTCGTCTATTCACGCGGCTGAACATCGCTGTGGCAATGCCCCTGTAAAAGAATGTATTCCTGTGGCAGCAAAGAGTAAACGAGCGTATCGCGCAGATCACCATTCGGCCTGAGTTTATCGCTTCGTAACCTGGCCTCTAAATTGTAGCCGGCGCGCTCGGCGACGCGAAGACTCCGCTCGTTTCCGGAGTCACATCGAATTTCCATCTTGTTGGCTTTCATCACTTCGAATCCAACACGAGTCAAAGCTTTCACGGCTTCGGTGACGTACCCATGCCCTTGGAATAAAAGGCGGCACCAGTATCCGATCTCAATTTTGGGAACGGCCCAGTCTTTGGGATGTAAGCCTGCCACCATAACAAACCTGCCAGACCCTTTCAAAAAAGCGCCGTAAACGAAATCTGCGTGAGCGGCGAAGCTGTCGCGGGATCGTCGGATATATTCCTCTATTTCCCGGTCGGCGGGCAGCCGGCGCGCCCAATCGAACCATGCGCGCAATTCGTTGAAGGTCTCTTGAATAGCGGCATTTACTTCCGACGCATCGCCCGGCGAAGGTGATCGGAAGACGAGACGCTCTGTTTCGATCACCTCCGGCGGAGGTTGCGCTGCGGCTGGCGACATTTCAATTAAGTTGCTCATCGTGGACATGTGTTACTAACCTATGTGTTGGGCTTCGGCGCGGGCGCGGTCTTGGGTTCCGTCTCGCCGCGATGACATGTGTAACAGGAAACACGCATCCTGCCGTCCGAGAAATCAGCGTTGATTTTCTGAACCAGCTTAATCATATTGCGCCCGATTTGCTTGTTAGGATTGCCATCGCTGGCAAAGTCGTTTTGCACATGGCAATAGCTACACTGCACGCCGAGCCCCGCTGTAAACGCGCGCATAATCGAGCCCACTTCCGCGCCTGTTGTAGCCTTCAACACGGTCAGGTTAGTGGGGTTCGGAAGTTCCTTGACTGCTGTCCCTTCTTTCTTCTCTTGAGTGTAGAAAGGGGTGGAAGCATAGAAAGGAATGAATGCGATTAACGCCGTTACGAGAAAGCGTCTTGGAGTTCGATATTTCATAATCACTCCCGATCTGTTGAAGTGGTTCGCTCGTCAGCCAAATAGATAGCCGATTGGAAGCCCAGGGCGGAAGCAAGCTTATCGAGCGCGCCCTTGTCAGCCCGCTCAGCCGGCAAAAGAGGTTTGGGGGCCACAACACACTTGTCCGAACGGCAGTTGTTCGAGTTGGGCGAGCCTAGCTTTTCAAGCAGCGCGACCGTCTCGGGATGTGGCAGGCCAAATCGCCAAGGCCCATTCGCCATGTCAGCGGGCGAATCGCCAGCCTTACTCCTGGCGTCAACCTTTGCGCCCTTGCCTACGAGGTAAAGGACTATTTCGTTGTTTCCGATGTAAGCCGCGCCGTGAAGAGGCGTATGGCCGCGACTGTCCGCCGCATTCACATCATTATTGAATTCGACGCAATACTTGACCGCCTCGATTGGCGGAACCGGAGCGTTGACGCTCCAGTTGGCCGCCCAACCTACGCCCGCGGCGGCCATCAACGGAGTAGTCCCCGACTTGGTTGTGATTTTGGGGTCGGCGCCGTACTCGATCAAAAGACGCATTGCGGCGACATCGCTCGATTGCGCGGCCCGCCAAAACGCCGTCGCCCCCGCGGGATCAACCCACGTAGGGTCGCTAAACAACGAGCGAAACCACGGCTTCTCCCCGAGTCGCGCGTTCACCCTCGCCCCCCGCTCAAGAAGCGCTTTCATCAAATCGAGGTAGCCTATTTTCTCTTGCTCCGGGTTGGGCTGCGGGTATGAGGCGTGCGGCGCCCATTGCAAATCCACGGTCGCGTACAAAGCGGTGAGCCCCGATAGAGTCGCCAGGTTCGGATCAGCGCCTCGGTCCAGAAGAGACTTTGCGAGGTCGAGGCGGCCATTGATGATCGCCATTACAAGCGGGCTAAACTTGTCCGCGCTGTCCTGGTTGATATTGGCGCCCCCGTCAACCAGCGCGAGCGCGGCGTCCGCATTGCCTTCGCGAGCCGCATAAAGCAACGCGGTCATTCCGCCGACCGAGGCGGGGCCGACTCGCCGTGGCGGCGTCAATCGCGCAGAACGCGGCTTGTCGAGGAGAAATCGCGCCGTTCGGAAGCCGAGCGCGCGACTGAGAAGATTCAAGTCCGACTGCGCGGCTTCGACCACGGCCTTGCTTCCGCCGGACTTCTCGCCCGCCTCGGCGTTCGCGCCTGCCGCTCCGCCCTTGTCAGACGGCGAGTGATAAAAGATATGCCCGTCACGGTCGAAGCTGACTTTATCGACATCTCTTTGCGGGGTGGCGACATTCGGGTCGGCGCCGCGCGCCAGCAACAGCTTGATTACTGCGGCGCGATTGAGCGCGGCCGCGAACATCAGGGCCGTTTGACCGCGCGCGCTTTCCTTAGCGTTCACATTCGCCCCGCGGTCCAGCAACATTTTCACCGCGCCGGGGTTCCCCGAGGACGCCGCAACCATTAACGCCGTAGTCCCGTTGGCGTTGGCCGAGTTCGGGTCCGCGCCCGCTCCCAACAGGGCGTCGAGCGCGACCGGGCTCCCGTTGGCGCAGGCCAGAAAGAGGGGCGTAATCGCGCCCACTCGCGTTGCGGCCCTGGCGTTTGCGCCCGCCGCAAGCAGCAACTTTATCGTCTCAAGGTCGTCCCAGTAAGCGGCCCAGTGCAGCGCCGTCATACCGTCGCCTTGGGCCGCATTCACGTCGGCCTTTTGCCTCAGCAGATCGCGCACGCGATCGCGATCCCCCCGCATTGCGGCGTCGGCAAGCCGGCCATCGCCCTGATTGGCCGTGAAAAGGGCTGTAAGCAATATTCCGCCGATTAGGATCTGACCGAACATCTTTAGGCGCCTCCTGCGCGCCGCGGGGCCGGCGGCCCGCGTCTCTATATTGCGACCTCACCCGTGCTGTCGCCGAAGCTTGGCGCGTTCACTCCGAGCTTGCGCAGCATAGTCAACAAAACGTTCGCCATGGGAGTCTCTTCGGCGCACCTCAAGTGAAGATTGCCCTTCAAAGCGCCGTTGGCGTGACCGGCCAGGAACAGTGGCAGCCGCTTGTGGTTATGGACGTTCCCGTCCCCCATCGGGCTGCCGTAGAGTATCATCGAATGATCAAGCAGGTTGCCATCGCCGTCGGGCGTGTTCCTCAGTCCTTCGAGGAAATATGGAATCAAACTCACATGGTAGCGGTTGAGCTTTGCGAACTCCGCTACTCTCGCAGGATTCTCTCCGTGGTGCGAGCAAGGGTGAAACGGAGTCTTCACGCCGCTCTCCGGAAAAACACGTTCGCTGACATCGCGGCTCATCTTAAACGCGGAGACGCGCGTCGTCTCGGTCATAAACGCCAACACCTGAAGATCGAACATGAGTTTGACGTGTTCTTCATAAGAGTCGGGCACGCCCGGCGGCGCCGCAGGCAGCCGCCTCGGCTCGCCGCTCGAGTTATATTTCTCGACCTTTCGGATACGGCGCTCGATTTCGCGCACGCTATCGAGATACGTGTTGAGACGGTTTCGGTCGCTTGGCCCCAGGGCTTTCAGCAGACGCGCCACGTCCTGAGATATCCAATCCAAGATCGAGCGATTTCCATTCTGTCGCGCGCGACGTTCGGCCGGCGTCGCGCCGTCGCCAAACAAGGTCTCAAACGCCATGCGCGGGTCGGATGTCATTGGCAGCGGGGTCGTGGGCGACGCCCAACTGATCGTATCCGCATATATGCACGCGTAGCCATAGTCACACGCGCCTGAGGCTTCGACCATCTCAATGCATAATTGTAGCGACGGCAGCGGCGTGTCCTGACCGAACTGCTGAGCGTAGAGTTGATCGACGGACACGCCAGCAAAGTAGTCGGAGCCGAGCGTCATCTTCGGATGCGCGGCCGTAAGGTAGACCGCGCTCGAACGGAAATGATCCGCGCCTTCCTCAGCCGGCGAATAGGCCGTGGCCGGGTGAAGGTCAGTGTTGGATACGACAGTGATGTATTCGCGATAGGGCGCCAGGGGCTCAAGGCTGTGGCTGAACTCGAAATCTCGGCCCTCCTTCTCCGGCGTCCAGTAATGTTTCATCGTTCCCTGAGCCGTGCTGCCGGCCGCCCCATGGACCATCTCTATGCAACAGAGTCTGGTTCGGGGAACCGCCACGGTTTCGCTCGACCTGGTCCGCGCGGGCGTCATCGCGTCCAATAGCGGCAAGGTCAGCGCCACGCCGACGCCGCGCAGCATCTCACGTCTGGGAATATACTTCTTTGTAATGAACTGCATCTCGCCTTCCTTGCCGCCGCGACCTGGCTGCGGCGGGCTGCGGCCCTTTCAGGCCTTATCTATTCCGCCCTTCTCATTTGAAACGGGGCGCTCCTGACAATCCCCAGAATGAAAGACGTGAACCGATAATCGTTCTTAGCCGCCTCGCGGATGATCGAGCGGGCAACCGGCATGTCGCGGTAATCGACTACTCGACCGAGCCCATACGCGAGGAGCTTTTCGGTAAACGCCGTGATAAACATGTCCTTGTGACCCAACAACGCATGCCTAAGACTGGCCGGGCCGTCGAGTTTTGTACCGTCGAACAGTCGCCCGGACGGGTCGATCCGAAAACCGCTGTCGTTGGCGCGCCATACGCCGACGGCGTCGAAGTTTTCAAGCGCGAGCCCGATCGGGTCCATCAACTTATGGCAGCTTGCGCAACTGGCGTTCTTCCTGTGCTGTTCCATCCGCTCGCGCACCGATAGCGGCATGGCGACGTGTCCTGTTCTCGCTTCGGAGTTTTCCGGCAGTGTGGGCACATTCGGCGGCGGCGGCGGCGGCGGCGCGCCGAGCAGTATCTCCATCACGTACTTGCCGCGCTTGACCGGAGATGTGCGGTTGGCCATCGACGTGAGAGTCAGAACGCCCGCGTGACCTAGAAGCCCTTTGCGATTCTCATCGTTGACCGCCACGCGCCGGAACCTGTTCCCCAACACATTCGGAATCGAATAGTGTCGCGCAAGTCGCTCGTCCACATGAGTGTAATCCGCCGTCAGCAGGTCGAGGACGCTGCGATCCCCGCGCATCACACTCTCAAACAGTAGCTCCGTCTCCCGCCGCATCGATTGCGCGAGCGTCTTGTCGTAGTTCGGAAAGAGATGAAGGTCAGGGTGAGCGTCTTTGAGATTTTGCAGAAGTAACCACTTGGCCGCAAAGTTTGTCGCCAGCGTTTGTGAGCGTCGGTCGGCGAGCATGCGCCGCGCTTCCCGCTCGAGAATCTCCGGGTCTTTAAGCCTGCCCTGACTCGCTATCGTAATCAAACGGTCATCGGGCGCGCTGCTCCAGAGGAAATAAGAAAGGCGCGAAGCCATCTCGAGATCCGTAATGCGATAATTCTCGCCCGATGAGACGCCGGGCGGCCTGCGCTCGAAGCGAAAGACGAACTTGGGACTTACGAGGATCGCTTGAAGAGCGGCTTGTATCCCCGAATCGAAGTCACCCTGAGTACGGCCATCGCGGTAAAACGCGAGCAGCGATTCGACCTCCGCGCGAGACACCGGCCTGCGATAAGCGCGCCGCGCGAGCGCGGAGAGAATCTTTTTCGCGCAGGGCGCCTCGCCGGAGAGCGAGTCCAGCCGGCAGATGAAAATCTTGCGCCGGCTCGGCGTCTCAGAGATCCTGGCCACGTTGGCCGGCCCCGTGATCGAAAGCTCTCTCAAGTGCGGCAATGTAGTGGTCCCCGGAACCGCGCCGATGGTCAGGTCCACGAGGGTATGTTCGACCAGGCGGAACTCGTCATCGATCGGCCCGTCGAATTTCTGAATGAACGAAGCCGAAATCCGCTGCGGCCCAGCCTTGATCCTGACCGGGGCCGTCTTGACGCCGTCGGGCGTCATCGAGGGATCGATATCGAGGAGCGCCGACCTTTCTCCGTTCACGGAGATTTCGATCTGCTGGCCCCTTCCCTGATTGACGCCGAAGAGCGGGCCGACGGGGTGATGATAGAAGCGGAGCCTGAAGGCGTAGTCGCCGTCGGCCGGAAAATTATGCGTTATAGAGATTCCCCCGCGCGTTCCGAACGGCGCCCCTTCGACGTGACGCGATTGCGAGACGAGGCGCGGAATTGAATAGGTCGCCGTGGTCGAGCGCGCCGAGGGGTCGCCGACCGCCTGGCGGCTGATCCTGCTCGCAGCCCGGATATATGCTTCCATGAGCGTAGGTGAAACGGTCAGGACGTCGGACATATTATCGAAGCCGCGGCTCATATCGTCGGGCGGCAGAAGCGCGGATACATCTACATCGAGGTCTAGAAGATCGCGGATCGAGTTGGCGTATTCAGCGCGGTTGAGCCTGTGAAGGGCCGGCTGGCCAGGATAGGGATGGGCGGCGGCGGCCAGGTCGATGCTTCTTTCCAACTCCGACACGAACGCCTTCGCGGCGCCGGCGGCTGGCCTAGGCATACCCGGAGGAGGCATTAGCCCAGCGCGCAACTTGTGAATAATCTTTTCGGCCAGTTCCGCGTTCCGGTCTATGCGTTGTAGATCGAGCGCCGTGAGTGTTATGTTTCCCGCCCTCGTCTGGTCGTTGTGACAAATGACGCAGCGCTGATTTATGAACTCGCGTTTCCATTCCGCGGAGAGCGATGAACCATCCCTTTGCCAGTAGGTAATGGCCACCAGGATCGCCCCAAGGGTAGTGATGACTCTCTTTCCCATCTTGAATTCTCTCCCAGACGCAAGAATTAATCGCAGCGTAAGGTCACTATCGGGTCGACCTTCGTGGCGCGCCGCGCGGGGACGAATATGGCAAGCGCGGCCGACAGGATTAATAGGAGCGGAACTCCTACTAACGTCGCCGCGTCGTTTGCAGTAACTCCGTAAATGACAGAGGCCAATAGCTGGCTGAATCCCCAAGCAAGCGGAAGGCCGATGACGAGCCCTATAGTGATCGGCAGCATACCGCGCCTGAAAATCATGGTAAGTACGTCTTGGCGCCCGGCGCCGAGCGCTATGCGTATGCCTATCTCGCGAGTCTGTTCAGAAACCACGTTAGTCATTACTCCGTAAACACCAATTGAGGATAGGCCGAGCGCGAGCAGGCCGAAGACTCCCATAAGCGCCGCCACGTAGTTGAGGCCGATGGCGCTGTTATAAATGGACTTCTCCATAGTTTGCAGATCGGTGATGGACTGCTCGGAATCGACCCCACGTATCGCCGCCGTGACGCTCGGAGCCAATAACAGGGGCGCTCCAGCCGCGCGCACGGCGATGTCCATCATGAGGGCGGGCGCTTGCTGGTACGGAATGTAGATGGCGGGACGTGGTTGCCTGTCATATGGGCTGTGCATCATGTCGCCTACGATTCCGACGATGGTGAGCCAGGGATTCTTCGGATCCGGGTCTCCTATGCGGATGTGTTTACCGATCGGAGACTCATTCTTCCACCAGCGCGCGGCAAGGCGCTCGCTGACGAGAACCACTTTCGGCGCATCGGAGCCGTCGCTCTCGTTCAGCAGGCGTCCGTCGCGCAGCGGCAGATGCGATGTTTCGAAATAGGACGGGCTGACTGCCTGGAACATTGCGCGTGGGAGGTTGTTAGGCTCCGGCTGCCGCCCTTCGATAGCGAACTCGCGGCTGATCGAATGACCACTGTAAGGGAGCGCTGTCGCTGCAGCGGCGGAGCGGACGCTAGGGAGCGCCCTGATGCGGTCCAGCGCGTCGCGATAAAATCCGAACATCTGGTGTGGTTCTCGATATTTATTGGGTGGGATCGCCAGCCTCAACGTCAGCAAGGTGTCCGGATCGAGCCGCTCGCCTGAATTTACCTGCGCGCGAAACCCACGAACCATCAGGCTGGCGCCTACCAGCAAGACCACGGCAAGCGCGGTTTCGCCCGCCACAAGAGCGTTGCGCAGAACGCGTCGCCTTTTGCCTGCGGAGCCGCCGCGGCCACCTTCCTTGAGCGCATCCACCAGGTTCGGCTGCGAAGATTGCCAGGCGGGCGCTAAACCAGCCAGGACGCCGCTCAAGACCGAGGCGACCAGCGTGAATACGACCGTGCGGCCATCGAGTTTGATGTCATTCCAGGCATAAACGAATCTTACAAGCTCAGGGGGCATGCCGGCCTTGATCAAGCTAATGCCCCATTTCGCGATGAACAGGCCAAGAATCGCGCCAGGAGCCGAAAGCAGAACGCTTTCTACGACCAGCTGCGAGATTATGCGCAGGCGAGTCGCGCCGAGCGTAGTCCGCACCGCCACTTCGCGGAGGCGTCCGAGAGAGCGAGCGAACTGCAAGCTGGCCACGTTGATGCAGGCGATCAGCAACACGAAAAGCGCGGAGCTCAGCAGCATCATGAGATATTGCTCTCTCTGGTAGTTCACGAAGAACCGGTGGGCGGGCCTTATAAGAAAGCGCCGGTTCTTGTTTGTATCCGGGTAAGATTTTTCAAGGCGCGTGGCGATGCCGTCGAGATCATCGGAGGCCTGCGCGGCAGTCAGCCCCGGCTTTAACCGGGCGATCGCCGTCAACGTATTCAACCGGCGCGATACGCGGTCCGCAGACGTGAGGGCATTTGGGACCCATATCTGCGTAGCGAGTGGGAAGTCGAAGCTATTCGGCATGACTCCGATGATCACGAAGTTCTGGCCGTCTATACGAATGGTCTTCCCAATGATCCCTGGATCGGCGCCGAAGTGGTTTTTCCAGAGTCGGTCGCTGAGTATGACTTCACGCTCGCGGCCTGGCTGGTCTTCGCCCTCTTCGAAGGCTCGACCCATGACCGGGTTGACTCCCAGGACATCGAAGAAGTTTGCGCTAACAAGGGATTGTAAGACCGGCTCCGGCCGGCTGTCGGACCGGACGAGATTGGCGAGTCCGCTTTGCCAGCCGGCGATTTTCTCAAGCGTGGCGCTGTCTCGGCGGATGTCATCAAAATCGGCCGGCGACAGAGGGTTCCCATTATCCGAGCTTCCGGGTTCGCGTTCGAGCGCTATGACGAGCGTTTCCAAGCGAGGCAGGGCGACTGGCTTCCAAAGCATCGCGTCGCAAACGCTGTAAATGGCGCTGGTCGCGCCAACTCCAACGGCCAATGTTAGACCAGCGATTGCTAAAAAAGCCGGCGATTTGCGCAACATGCGCGCGCCATAACGGATGTCATGCAGCGGGTTCATATTGTCACCTCAATCAATATGCGATTAGGCCAATGTTGGGGGAAAGAATGTTTAGACAGACGATGTTGAAACAGATCGCGCGCTATCAATCACAAGCCTGAGAGGAGTCGAGGCCGGCCTGCCCCCCCTGCTCCCTACCAGCGTGACTCTTCGCGCCACCTCCCGACACCGGCTCATTATTTCCTCCAGGCTCTCGCCCGTCGCCACGACGTGCGCGAACCTCGTCATCCAATCCGATGCCTCGACCCAGCCATCGCTCGCCTTTATCTCTTCCTCGTTTATGCACAGGTCCTTGTAGAGTCCCTCTATCTCCGCCCGCTCGACCTTCACCTCCACGACCTTCTCGAGCGACCTTTCGGGAACCATCCAGAATACGCCGCAACTCCCCTGCGGCTTAAACGAGAAGTCCGCCCTCCCGCGCCCCAACGCCTCGCACAGCGCTCCCGTAGGACTGCGTCCCACACCCTGCTCCACTAACTCCATGATGCGATCACCCGCTGACCTTAAATGCCCTTCGACGAGCGCGATCCTCTCATCGGGAGTGATAATGAACTCCCAGTGGCTTACACAGTATCGCGCCCCGAGACGCTCCAGCAGACGATGAATCGCTTCTTCC
>Ga0154003_1000070_pt1 | contig 31519 bp, 4 predicted proteins | sample TSFL087MetaG_FD_104679 | JGI IMG/M metagenome (GOLD analysis project Ga0154003, IMG submission 104679) | Attine ant fungus gardens microbial communities from Florida, USA - TSFL087 MetaG | ecosystem: Host-associated > Fungi > Mycelium > Unclassified | place: USA: Florida, Lake Talquin State...
GACCACCGATGAGGGGCCGGTCACGACCTTCCGGATCGATGCGGTCTCGGTGAAATGATCAGGCAGCATTTGCGGTCCCGTAGGGACACCGGAAATTAGCCGGCGGTGGAACCGCCAGGGCCTCAATCACCAAACACCCAGCCCCGGAGGGGTGGCAGACCCGCCTCGATCTGCACCCCCCCGGGCTGGGAGGTCAAATCGACTTAGTCCCGGTGGTCACGCCCAGGCTCCGCACAGCAGCGTGACCATCTTCGTTGTAAATCCGCCGGCCGCATTGGTGGCCTATACTTATCAGGAAAAGAAACTATCTCTCAATCTCGATCCTGATGACTTGGTGGCTTTGCCAGCGACTATTTTTTAAGTTCTTACGTCGAACTCACGCTAAATATACAAACGTTACGCCCGATGGCGCGCCCCAAGTGGCTGATAGCAATCAGCTTTAATTTGCACACAAATCATTTGCATGCGCCAGCCTTTTTTACTCCCAGTCCGACTCTATTCGTTCTGAACACAAAAGCCGAAACCGGGGTGATATGTTAAAGCTTGATCCTGATGCGTATTTGACCGCGGATCATGGGTTGCCAACTATGGTCGACCTTTTACGTATGAGGGCTCTTCATCAAGGGAGTCGGCTGGCCTACACGTTCTTAGTCGATGGGGAAGCGGAGAAGATCGAGCTGACGTACGGAGAGCTCGATCAACGAAGTCGCGCAATTGGAGCCGCGCTACAACTCGCCGGGGCGGCCGGCGAACGTGTGTTATTACTATACCCCCCCGGCGTTGAGTTCATCGCCGCTTTTTTAGGCTGTTTTTACGCCGGCGCCATCGCCGTGCCCGCCTATCCTCCACGACTTAACAGGTCACAGGTCAGGCTTCAGAACATTATCGATGATACACAGGCGGCGGTGGCATTGACGACGAAAACTGTTCTGTCAAGAGTAGAGCGGATTTTTAATGAGCCCTCTTACGCAAAGGGCCTCAAGTGGCTAGCCACCGATGACATTACTAATGAGCTAGGGGAGAAATGGCGAGAACCCGACATCGACTGCGACGCCCTTGCGATGATCCAATACACGTCGGGCTCGACCTCCGTTCCGAAAGGGGTGATGGTCAGCCATCGCAACCTCCTGATCAATGAGCGGATGATCCAGGAAGCGTTCCGCCAAAACGAAAACTCAGTCATTGTTGGATGGCTTCCTCTGTATCACGACATGGGGTTGATTGGGAACGTGCTCCAACCGCTCTATCTCGGCGCCAGGTGCGTGCTGATGTCCCCGATGTCCTTCCTTCAAAAGCCCTCCCGGTGGCTTCAGGCGATTTCAGATTTCAGGGCGACAACTAGTGGTGGGCCGAATTTCGCTTATGACCTTTGCGTCAGTAAGATCGGTCTAGACGAGCGGGCCCGATTTGATCTATCGAACTGGACCACGGCATTTAACGGCTCAGAGCCGATCTTTAGTGAGACGATGGAACGGTTCGCCGCCGCCTTTGCGGACTATGGTTTCCGACGGGAAGCCTTCTATCCTTGCTACGGCCTGGCTGAGGCGACGTTACTGGTCGCGGCGGGCCCGAACAACGCGAGCGCCAGGATCGAGAAGGAAGTCATCGGGCAGACTCATTTGATGTCGTCTGTTAATCATAATGGTCAGAGCGCAAGGGTTGGCTGCGGCAAAATCCTCCCTAATGAGCGCGTAGTTATCGTCGATCCTGAATCTTTGACCCAGCGCCCGGTTGAGACGGTTGGGGAAATTTGGATCTCAGGGCCAAACGTCGCGTGCGGGTATTGGAATCGCGATCGGGAGACGGAGCAAACTTTCGGCGCTTATCTTGGGGGAACCGGGGAAGGCCCGTTTTTGCGCACCGGAGACCTTGGATATATCAAAGATGGCGAACTTTTCGTGACCGGCCGAATCAAGGATTTGATCATCATTCGCGGCCGTAACCACTACCCACAGGATATAGAAATGACTGTGCAACATTCGGCCCCGGCATTGGAATCAGGTAGTTGCGCGGCGTTCTCTGTCGAACAGGCGAATGAAGAGCGACTGGTGATAGTTAAGGAGTTAAGTCACTCTTCTGTTGATCCGAGCTCCTTAATTGAAGGCATCCGCGAAGCCGTGGCTAAAGAACATGAAATTCATGCGCAGGCCATTGTGCTGGTTGATAAAGGGAGCCTGCCGAAGACCACCAGCGGCAAAATCCAGCGATACGAATGTCGGAATCAATATCAGTCAGACAGGTTAGCTACCATCGCTGAATGGCGTGAGAATTTAACGCCGGAAGCTGAGCCCGTTAACACGGCTTTCACAAATAAACTGCTGACTATAGAGGCTGCCGCCGTAGAGACTATCCGGAATGATCTTTTGTCGTTTCTTGCGGCAAAACTGGGGCTTGACGCCGGGCGGGTCGGAATTGACAAGCCGCTACTCAGTTATGGAATTGATTCATTGACAGCAATTGAGCTGTCACACCACCTGGAGTCGAGGTTTGGCGTAGTCTTACCGGCAGTGAGTCTGCTTGAAGACGCCACGATCACCCAACTCGCGCAGCAAGCGTTAGATCAACTGAAAGGGGCTTCGTGTTATACAAGGCAATCCGTCATGCCAGCCCCAAGAGAAGTAACTAAGCATCCGCTTTCTTACGGTCAGCGGAGCTTGTGGTTTTTGTATCAGTTAGCGCCTTTGAGTGGAACTTATAATGTTCCGTCGGCTGTGCGGATACGTTCGGCTCTGGACCTAGGAGCATTAAGACGCGCGCTTCAGAGGGTAGTAGCTCGCCACGATTCCCTGCGAACCACTTTTCTATTGGACGGGGGAGAGCCCTTCCAGCAAGTCAATGAGAAGTTGGAGGTTTCGCTGCTTGAGATAGACGTGTCATCGTGGAACGATGAGTTACTTAATGACTATTTGGTCGAAGACGCCCACCGCCCTTTCAATCTCGAGCAAGGTCCTTTGTTGAGAGTGACCCTTTTCAGACGATCGCCACAAGATCAAATTCTTCTCGTCGTAGCGCATCACATCGGGATCGACCTCTGGTCAATGGGAGTGCTGATGCATGAGTTAGGCCTATTCTATAAGGCGGAATTGGACTTCGCCGCCGCGCCGCTCACCCCCTTGCCCGTACGGTATGTCGATTACGTTTACTGGCAGACACAGATGCTGGGTGGTCAGGAAGGAGAGCGGCTTGAGTCATACTGGCGTAACAAACTGTCGGATGATTTAGGAGTGTTAAACCTGCCCGCCGACCGGCCTCGACCGCCGATTCAGACCTTCAGAGGAGACTCCCAACCGATCTGGATGAGTACGGATCTTACCCGGGCGCTCAAGTCGCTCGGGCAAAATCAGAGGGCGACTCTATACATGACCCTGCAAGCGGTATTTCAGGTATTGCTCAACCGTTATACCGCTCAAGAAGATATTCTCATAGGCTCACCTGTGGCGGGCCGAAGCGCTGCGGAGCTGGACGGATTGATAGGTTACTTTGTGAACCCAATAGTCTTGCGAGCGGATCTTTCCGGGAAGCCGACCTTCTGCGCGCTTCTTGAGCGGGTTCGTGAAGTAACTTTATCGGCCATTGCGCATCAGAATTATCCTTTTGCCCTGTTAGTCGAACGCCTTCAGCCGGAACGCGATCCGAGTCGATCGCCTCTCTTTCAGGTAATGTTCGCATTACAGAAAGCGCCCTCTTTCGGCGATGAAGGTCTCACCTCGCAGTCATTGATCGAGAGAGCCCCGCTAAAATTCGGCGGGCTGCCGGCAGAGTCTGCGCCTTTGCGGCGGCGAGCGTCTTATTTCGACTTGAGCTTATTTGTAGTAGAGACTGAAGCCGGGCTGAAAGGATACGTCGAGTACAACGCCGACTTGTTTGACGAATGGAAAATCCGGCAAATGGCCGAGCACTTCCGGGCGTTGACAGAAGCCGTTGTCGCCAATCCGGCGGCGAGAATACATGAGCTCGATCTGATGAGCGCGACGGAGAAGGAGCAGGTGATCGTCGAGTTCAACCGGACTGACCGGGCTTACGACACAGGGCAGTGCCTTCACGAGCTGATCGAGTGGCAGGTTGAGAGAAGGGGCGGTGAGATCGCGGTCGTCTGCGGAGAGGAGAGGGTGAGCTATGAGGAACTGAACCGGAGAGCCAATCAAGTCGCGAGACACCTGCTGAAGCGAGGAGTGAGCGTCGAGGATCGAGTGGGAATCTGTGTCGAGAGAAGGATCGAGATGGCGGTCGGGCTGCTGGCGATCCTGAAGGCAGGCGCGGCTTACGTGCCACTGGATCCGAAGTACCCGCGAGAGCGGCTGGAATATACGCTGAAGGACGCCGCGGTCAAAGCGCTGCTGACCGAGGATCGGCTGAAGGAGGTCTTTGCCGAGCGCGTGGGCGAGCGAATCTCGCTTGATTCGGACTGGCCGATGATCGCGCGGGAGCGCGGTCAGAATCCGGGCAGGAAAGCGACGCCCAAGAATCTGGCCTACATAATTTACACGTCGGGCTCGACGGGAAACCCGAAAGGAGTGGCCATCACGCACCGAAGCGCCGTGACACTTGCTCAGTGGGCCGGGGAGGTCTTCAGTGAGGAGGAATTGAACGGGGTGTTGGCCTCGACGTCAATCTGTTTTGACCTGTCGGTATTTGAGTTAATGGTCCCGTTGAGCCTGGGCGGGAAAGTGGTGCTGGCCGACAACGCGCTGAGTTTGCCCGAGTTGAAGGCCGCCCAGGAGGTGAGACTAATAAATACGGTGCCCTCGGCGATCAGAGGGCTGCTGGGAGGAAACGGGATACCGGGATCGGTGGAGACGGTAAACCTGGCAGGAGAACCATTACGAAATGACCTGGCGCAACAGGTATACGGGCGGGGGAAGGTCCGGCGAGTGCTGAATCTATACGGGCCTACCGAGGATACGACCTACTCGACCATCGCGGCGGTAAGCAGGGGAGCGAGCGAAGAGCCGACGCTAGGGCGGCCGATCGCTAATACGGCGGTTTACATCCTGGGCGCGGAGATGATGCCGGCGCCGGTAGGAATATATGGTGAGATCTACATCTCAGGAGAGGGGCTGGCCAGGTGTTACTGGAATCGCCCCGAAATAACCGGCGAGAAGTTTCTGCCGAATCCGTACGGGAGGCGCCCTGGGGAGAGGCTGTATCGTACGGGTGATATCGGGAGGTATTTGAGAGATGGAAGTATAGAGTACCAGGGCAGAGAAGATCATCAGGTGAAGGTCAGAGGGTATCGGATCGAGCTTGGGGAGATCGAGATAGCCTTAGAGGAAAGCGGGTTGGTGCGAGAGGCGGTGGTGGTCGTCAGAGAAGAGAGTCCCGGAGACAAACGGCTGGTGGGATATGTGGTGGTAGGCGGAGGGAAGGAGGGAGAGCAAGAGCCAAAGAGGTTGAGAAAGTATCTTAAGGAGAAGCTGCCGGAGTACATGGTACCGTCAGCGATCGTGGCGCTGGAGAAGATGCCGCTGACGCCCAACGGCAAACTCGACCGCCGCGCGCTGCCGGCGCCGGATACCTCCGACATGGCCCGCGATTATGAAGCCCCGGTTGGAGCGACCGAGACGGCATTGGCGCGGGTCTGGGCCGAGACGCTCAATCTTGAACACGTCGGGCGGCATAACAATTTCTTTGAACTGGGAGGGCATTCCCTGCTGGCGATCACGCTGATCGAGCGGATGCGCCGCGCGGAAATACATGCCGATGTCCGGACACTGTTTACCACGCCCACGCTGGCGGCCCTGGCCGCGGCGGTGAGTGGCGAGTCCGAGGTGGTTGACATCCCGCCGAACCGCCTTCCGCCCGGGTGTGACGCGATTACGCCAGAGATGCTGCCGCTGGCGCGACTGAGCGAAACCGAAATCCAGCGCATCGTCAGCGCCGTGCCTGGCGGCGCCGCCAACGTCCAGGACATCTATCCGCTGGCTCCGTTGCAGGAAGGAATTCTGTTTCATCATCAAATGGAGCTCGACGGCGATGTATATCTGATGTGCAGGTTGTTGAGTTTCGACACGCGTGACCGGCTGGAAAGATTTGCGCAAGCCCTGCAAGCAGTGATCGACCGCCACGACATCCTGCGGACGGCGGTCTTGTGGGAGGGTCTGTCCGAGCCGGCGCAGGTGGTCTTGCGCCGGGCGCCGCTCACGGTGGAAGAAATCGAGATTGAGCCGGAGGCCGGCGATGTCGCCGAACAACTGCTCGGACGTTTCCATCCGCGGCGCTATCGGATCGACATCCGCCGCGCCCCTCTAATGCGGGTGTGCACTGCCTACGATTCGCGCCGCGGTCGCTGGGTCATGCTCCATTTGTTTCATCACCTGTTGGGCGATCGCGCCGCTTTGGAGGTCTTGCTGCGGGAGATCCAGACGCATCTGCTGGGTCAGGCGGAGCGCTTGCCGGAGCCGCTGCCGTTCCGCAATTTCGTCGCGCAAGCGCGGCAAGATATAAGTCGGCAGGAGCACGAAAATTTCTTCCGCGCCATGTTGGGTGATCTGGATGAGCCCACGGCGCCGTTCGGGTTGATCAACGCGCAAGGCGACGGCGCAGGGGTCAGGGAGGCGCGTCGCGAAGTCGACGCGCGGCTCGCGAGCCGCCTGCGGGAGAGCGCGAGGGCCCTCGGGGTGAGCGCGGCCAGTCTTTATCACCTGGCATGGGCGCTAGTCCTGGCGCGAGTGTCAGGGCGGGATGACGTGGTGTTCGGGACGGTGCTCTTCGGCCGCCTGCAGGGCGGCGATGGCGCCGGCCGGATGCCGGGGCTGTTCATCAACACCTTGCCGATTCGGATTCGGATCGGCGCCGCCGGCGTGCGAGAGAGCGTCCGTCAGACACACAAGTTGCTGGCGCAGTTGCTGAGGCATGAGCATGCGCCGCTGGCCCTGGCGCAGCGTTGCAGCGCGGTCGCGGCGCCGACGCCCCTCTTCAGCGCGCTCCTCAATTATCGTCACATCGCGGGGGGCGATGCGATGGCCGGTGTGGACGAAGCGACGCCCGACGCATGGGAAGGAATTGAATTACTGGGAAGCGAAGAGCGGACGAATTATCCACTCAACCTCAATGTGGACGATCTGGGCGAGGGATTTGCGCTGAACGCTCAGGCGGAATCGCCGGTTGATCCGGACCGCGTCTGCGCTTATTTGCATACCGCGCTGGAAGAACTGGTCGAGGCGCTGGAGCATGCGCCCGCGACTCCGGTTCGTCGCCTGGAGGCGTTGCCTGCCTCGGAACGCCATCAACTGGTGGCGGAATGGAATGAGACCGGAAGGCCATACCCACAAGACCGATGCGTCCACGAATTATTCGAAAATCAGGTGGAGAGGACACCCGAATCCATAGCCCTCATCTATGAAGATCGGCGCCTCAGCTATGCGGAGCTCAATGCCCGGGCAAATCAATTGGCTCGCCGCCTGCGCCGGTTCGGCGTCGGTCCGGAGACCCTGGTCGGCGTCTGCGCCGGGCGGAGTCCGGAGATGGTGGTGGGACTGCTTGGCATTCTCAAAGCCGGCGGCGCCTATGTGCCCATCGATCCGACTTACCCGGCGGAGCGGATTGCGTTGATGCTGGAGGATTCACGGATCAAGGTGTTGCTGACCGAACAACAATTGTTGGAGGCGCTGCCGGTAAGCGGCGCGCAGGCTCTGACCCCGGTCATGACCATGGATGCGGAATGGAGGATGATCGCCGTTGAGAGCCAGGAGAATTTATCAAATATCGCGGCGGCGGAGAATCTGGCGTATGTCATCTATACTTCCGGTTCCAGCGGTCGGCCGAAGGGGGTCTCGGCGCCTCATCAGCAGGCGAGCAACTTCTTCACCGCGATGGACGCCTATCTCGAGCCTGAGCGGGAGGCTGTCTGGCTGGCGGTCACCAGCATTTCATTTGATATCTCGGTGTTGGAACTGCTCTGGACCCTGGCGCGGGGCTTCCAGGTAGTGGTCCTGCCGGAGCGGAAAAGCGCTCAGCCGATAAGCGAACCGGAGGGACCTGGCCGCGACGACTCATCAGTGGCCGTACAAATAAGCAAACGCCAGGTCACTCACCTTCAATGTACCCCCTCGATGGCTAAGATGCTCAGCCTGGAGGCGGATTCGCCGAATACATTCAGATCATTACGCAAATTATTGATCGGCGGAGAAGCGTTCCCGATCGATCTCGCGGAGACTCTCAAGCGGCTGGGGCCGGAGGAGATACGGAACATGTATGGGCCGACCGAGACCACAGTCTGGTCAGCGACCTACCGCTTGAGCGGCAAAGAGCGCAGCGTCCCGATCGGCCGGCCAATCGCCAATACTCAGATCTACATACTGGATGGCGAGCAGAGAATTGCGCCGGTCGGAGTCGCGGGCGAACTGTATATTGGCGGGCAGGGAGTGGTTCGGGGGTATCTTAAACAATCGGGAATGACGGCGGAGCGATTCGTGCCCGACCCGATGAGCAAGGAGGAAGGAGCGAGGCTTTACCGAACCGGAGACCTGGCGCGCTACCGGAGTGATGGAGAGATCGAATTCCTTGGGCGGAGAGATCATCAGGTGAAGATCCGAGGGTATCGGATCGAGTTAGGGGAGATAGAGGCGCAGCTGAGCTCACACCCCGCGGTGCGCCAAAGCGTGGTGGCGCCGCGACAGGATGAGACGGGAGAGCAAAGGTTGGTGGCGTATTCGGTGTACGAAGGGGATGTTACGCCGAGCGCGGGTGAGATGAGGAGCTATCTGAAGGAGCGGCTGCCTGAGTACATGCTGCCGAGCTGGTACGTGAGGCTGGAGGAAATGCCGCAGACGCCGAACGGCAAAGTAGACCGTAGGGCGTTGCCTGACCCAGAAATGAAGAGTGAGGGAAGAGGAGGAGACCTCGGTTCGAAGACGCCGGCCGAAGAGATACTGATCGGGATTTTCCAAGAGTCACTAAAACTGGATCGAGTCGGGAGAAGGGACAACTTCTTCGAGATCGGCGGACATTCTTTATCGGCGATGCAGATTATTTCGCGGATAAGGGACGTTTTCGGAGTGCGGGTCGAGTTGAGAAGTATCTTCGAGGAGGCGACGGTAGAAGGTTTGGCGAGCAGGATAGCGGAGGCGGTCAGGGCGGGAGAGAAGGACCAAGCGCCGCCGCTTGTCAGGGGGCCGAGAGATGGCCAAAAAGGCGCCAGACTGCCGTTGTCGTTCGCGCAGCAGAGGTTGTGGTTCATCGATCAGTTGGAGCCGGGTAACGCAGTCTACAACCTTTCGGGGGCCGTGAGGCTGAACGGGAGCTTGAGCCTTGAGGTGTTGGAATCCGTGATTAACGAGGTCGTCAGAAGACATACTGTCTTGAGGACGAGGTTCGAAGTCGTGGATGGCGAACCGGCGCAGGTGATCGACGATTGGGCGCCGCGGAAATTGGAGGTCGCAGACCTGACGGGCATGCCCCGGAAGGAGAGAGAGAAAGAAACCGGGCGGATCGCGAGAGAGGAGGCTTTGACGGGGTTCGATCTGTGGCAGGGGCCGCTGCTGAGAATCAAGGCGCTCAAGCTCGACCCTGAGCAGCACATGATCTTCTTCACCATGCATCACATTGTAAGCGACGAGTGGTCCATGGGAATCCTGACCGGAGAAGTACGAGCGCTCTACCAGGCTTACCTTGCCGGCGCCCCCTCGCCCCTCGAGGAGTTGCCGATCCAGTATGCCGATTTCGCGGTCTGGCAAAGAGCCTGGCTGCAAGGCGAGGCGCTCGAAGCGGAGCTGGAGTATTGGCGGAGGCAGTTGGTGGGGATGGAGGCGTTGAATCTGCCGACCGACCATCCGCGACCGGCGGTTCGGAGCAATCGAGGGGCGAGCCGGCGCTTTATTGTCGACAGAGAGGTGGCGGAGAAGCTGAGAGCGCTCGGCCGGCGGGAAGGAGTGACCTTGTTTATGACCCTCCTGGGTGGATTCGAGGTCCTGATGAGCCGTTACAGCGGGCAGGAAGATGTGGCGCTCGGAACAGATATCGCCAATCGGAACCGCGCCGAGATCGAAGGGGTGATCGGGTTCTTCGTAAATCAGTTGGTTCTGAGAATGCAGGTGAGGGCCGCAGAGAACTTCAGCGAGTTGCTGAAGCAGGTAAGAAAGGTGTGTCTGGGAGCGTATGCGCATCAAAACCTCCCCTTTGAGAAGCTCGTAGAGGAATTGCAGCCGGAGCGAGACCTCGGCCGGTCGCCGCTCTTCCAGGTGAAACTGATTTGGCAGAACGCGCCGAGAGAAGAGTTAGAACTGGAAGGGCTGAGGCTGAGCCAGGTCATTGACGAGTCACAGTTGGAGAGCGATTCGAGGACGGCGAAGTTCGATTTGACTGTGTCGATCATGGATGGCGGCGCCGGCGGCGGGGGGGATTTGCTCGGGGCCGTTGAATACAGCCTGGATCTGTTTGAGGAAGAGACGATCGGGCGGCTGGTGGGCCATTACACCAACGCGCTGAAGGAAATCGCAGAAGAGGCAGAAAGACCTGTCGGCCGACTGAACTTGCTGAGTGAGGCAGAGACAGAGCAGATCGTGGTGGAATGGAATGAGACCGACAGGGCCTATGGCCCCGCTCGTTGCATCCACGCGCTCTTCGCCGAGCAGGCGAAACGGAGGCCGGAAGCGGTGGCCGTCGAGTGTGAGGGGCGCCAGCTCAGCTACCGTGAGCTGAATGAGAGAGCGAATCAGCTCGCGCGCTGTCTGGTCGAGTTAGGAGTCGGGCCGGAAGTCTTGGTGGGAATCTGCCTGGAACGGTCAGTGGAATTGGTAATCGGAACGCTGGGAATCCTGAAGGCCGGAGGAGCCTATGTGCCGATGGATCCGGTCTACCCGGACAGCCGGCTGAACATGATGGTTGAGGACGCGAAACTCCGGCTTCTGGTGACGCAGGAGAGCCTGGCGGAGAGATATTCAGATCGGGGGGTGAAACTGATCTGTGTGGATCGTGATTGGGGGATTGTTTCAGGGCGGGGTCCGGAGGACGCCCCGGCGCCGGTGGAGCCGGATCACGCCGCGTACGTGATCTACACGTCGGGGTCGACCGGCAGGCCCAAAGGAGTGATCGTCACACACCGCAGCATGGACAATTTATTCAAGGCGGTGGAGGAAAGACTGAAAATGAACGAGGCGGATGTTTGGACGATGTTCCACTCATCCGCTTTCGATTTCTCGGTCTGGGAGATATGGGGGGCGCTGATCTACGGCGGCAGATTGCTGGTAGTTCCGTCGGTGGTGGCTCGAACGCCGGAAGAGTTTTGCGATCTCGTTCGGAGACAAGGCGTAACGATCTTGAGCCAGACACCGTCGGCCTTTCGGCACTTGATGGAAGTCAATGAGGCGTCCGGATGGGCGGGAGAATGGAGTTTGAGGGCCGTGATTTTCGGGGGAGAGTCGCTGGAGTTCCAAAGCCTGAAAGGCTGGATCGAGCGGTACGGAGATCAGAGTCCACAACTGATCAACATGTACGGGATCACTGAGACCACAGTTCATACCACCTACCGTGAAGTGAAGAGCGAAGATCTGAAAGTGGGAGTCGGCAGCATGGTCGGCCATCCGCTGTCGAATGTCCGGGGGTATGCGCTTGATGAGTGTATGCAGCCGGCGCCAGTCGGTGTGGCGGGAGAATTTTATGTTGGCGGCGCCGGAGTGGCGAGAGGCTACCTGGGAAGGGCGGATCTGACGGCGGATAGATTCAGGCCGGCCATGTATGGCCGAGGGGAAGGAGAGAGAGTCTACAAGACCGGAGACCTGATGAAGCTCCGGAAGAATGGAGAACTGGAATACCTGGGAAGAAGAGATCATCAGGTGAAGATTCGGGGCTATCGAATCGAGCTGGGAGAAATCGAAGCGGCGTTGTTGCAGCACGGAGGGGTCAGAGAAGCGGTAGTGATCGCCAGAGGGGCGTCCGGCAGGGCCAGCCAGTTAGTAGCCTACGTGGTGAGCGGGAGCAAGGAGAATGTGACGACGAGCGAGTTGAAAGGATATCTGAGGCAGAGGCTGCCGGAGTATATGGTTCCGGCCGCGATCGTGATGCTGGAACGGATGCCGCAGACGGCGAATGGGAAGCTGGATCGAGAGAGGTTGCCGGAGCCGAGTGTGGGTCGGGGAGAGGCGGATAGTAGGTCTGTCACCCCCCGGACTCCGGTGGAGGAGATATTGGCGGGGCTCTTCAGCGAGGCGCTAAAGCTGGAACGAGTAGAAGTGGAGGATAACTTTTTCGAGATCGGTGGACATTCCTTACTGGCCACCCAGGTGATCTCGCGAGTGAGAAATACATTTGGAGTGAGGATTGGGGTCAGGAGCATTTTTGATGAGCCGACGGTAGAAGGTCTGGGGCGAAAGATCGAGGAGGCGATGAGGGCGGGGGAGAAGGACGAGGCGCCGCCGCTGGTCAGAGTCCCAAGAGAAGGCCAGAATGGCGCCAGGCCGCCGCTCTCCTTCGCGCAGCAAAGGCTATGGTTCCTGGATCAGCTCACGCCTAACAGCTCGCTCTACAACATCCCGGGCGCGGTGTGTCTGGTGGGAAGGCTCGACCGCGACGCGCTCGAATCCGCGATCAACGAGGTCATCAGAAGACATGAGGTCTTGAGAACGAGGTTTGAGGTAGAAGCCGGCGTCCCGGCGCAGGTGATCGAGGACTGGACCCCATTGAGATTGGGGGACATTGACCTGACCGGGCTTCCCCTGAACCAGAGGGAAGAAGAGGCCATGCGGATCGCGACGGAGGAGGCGAAGACCGGGTTTGATCTAAGCCGAGGCCCCCTGCTCAGAGTTAAGCTGCTCAAGCTCGAACGGGACCGGCACGTATTCCTCTTCACCTTGCATCACATCGTGAGTGACGGGTGGTCGGTAGGAATCCTGACCGGAGAAGTCGGGGCGCTCTATCGGGCTTTCAGCGCGGGCGGCCTCGGGGAGTTCTTGCCGCTCGATGAGTTGCCGATTCAGTATGCCGATTTTGCGATCTGGCAGAGGGCGTGGCTGAAAGGCGAATCCCTCCAAGCGGAGCTTGAGTATTGGAGGAAGCAGCTTCACGGAATGGAGGCCCTCGAATTGCCGACCGACCGCCCGCGGCCGGCTTTGCAGAGCTATCGAGGGGCGGCCAGAACTTTCCTGATCGACGGAGAGGTGGCGGACAAGCTCAGAGCCCTGGGACAGCGAGAAGGCGTGACGATGTTTATGACTTTGCTCGCGGCCTTTCAGACACTCCTGGGGCGCTACTCCGGACAGCTGGACGTGGCGGTCGGGGCCGTGATCGCCAACCGGAATTACCTGGAGACGGAAAGTCTGATCGGCTTCTTCGTCAATCAGCTGGTCTTGCGGACCGATCTGGGAGGCCGGCCGAGTTTCCTAGAGTTGTTGGAAAGAGTGCGCCGGACGGTTCTGGAGTCCTATCTGCATCAAGACCTGCCGTTCGAGCAGTTGGTGGAGGAACTGGCTCCCAAGCGCGACCTCAGCCGCTCGCCTCTGTGTCAGGTCGTGTTTGCGCTTCAGAACGCGTCTCAAGAGAGTTTGGAGCTGCCGGGGCTCAGCGTCAGCGATTTCGCGGTTGAGTCGGAGGTTACGAAATATGATCTGACGGTGATGATGCAGGAGAGGGCCGGTGGGGTGTTCGGGGTCTGGGAATATTGCCGTGATTTGTTTGAGGAACAGACGATCGGGCGAATGATCGATCATTTCCAGAATTTGCTGCGGAGCGTGACCGCCGACCCCCGGCGTCCGCTGAACGAGCTGGAGATGCTGACGGAAGCCGAACGGGAGCAGCTGGTGGTCGATTGGAACCAGACCTGGAGAGGCTACCCCCATAATCAGCGCGCGCATGAGTGGTTTGAAGCGCAAGCGCGGCGCGCGCCCGATGCGGTGGCGGCAGTCTGCGATGGGCAGGAATTGAGTTATGGAGAGCTGAATCGGAGGGCCAACCGGCTGGGGCGATACTTGCGTGACTTGGGAGTGGGCCCGGAAGTCTTGGTGGCGTTATGTCTGGAGCGCGGCCTGGAGATGGTGGTAGGAGTGTTGGGGGCGCTGAAGGCGGCGGGAGCTTATGTCCCGTTAGATCCCGGGTACCCGATCGAGCGGCTGGCCTACATGCTGGAGGACACACAGGCGCCGGTGTTGCTGACGCAGGAGCGAATCGCCTCGCGACTGCCGGCGGGCTGGAGTCAGGTGGTGTTGATCGATAAGTGGGAGGAGATTGAGAGCGAGCCGGACTCCGACCTCGAATTGTTGAACGTGACAGAGGACCTGGCCTATGTGATCTACACTTCCGGCTCGACTGGAAGACCTAAAGGTGTATGCGTCACACATCGCGGGCTGATGAATTATCTCAGCTGGGCGCTTGAGGAGTATCGAGTAAGTGAGGCGAAAGCGATCCCGCTCCATTCGAGTTTGAGCTTTGATCTGACCGTGACCAGTTTCTACCTGCCGCTGCTGACAGGAGGCCAGGTGGTCCTGCTCAAGGATGAAGGGTTAATGTCGCCGTTGAGCGGGGCGCTGGGTCAAATACATGACTATGGCCTGTTAAAACTGACGCCCAGTCACTTGCATCTGCTGAATCAGGAAGAATGGAACGAAGAAGGAAGGATCGATGCGCTGATCATCGGGGGGGAGGCGTTGCGCTATGAGGACGTCAGAAGATGGCGAAGGGAGAGGCCTGATACAAGGCTGATCAATGAATACGGGCCGACGGAAACGGTGGTGGGCAGCTGCGTATATGAGATTGGAGCCGGGGATTGTGATGAGGGGGCGGCGCCGATCGGAAGGCCGATCGGGAACACCCAAGTCTATGTATTGAATGCGGAGGGTTGTTTAGCGCCGAAAGGGGTGAGCGGAGAACTCTACATCGGGGGCGACGGAGTGGGGCGAGGGTATCTGAATCGGCCGGGATTGACGGCGGAGAGATTCGTGCCGGACCCGTTCGGGAGGGAAAAGGGAGGGCGCCTCTATCGTACAGGAGACCTGGCGGCATGGAGTAACGAAGGCGGGCTGAAGTATCTGGGGCGTATTGATGAACAGGTAAAGTTGCGAGGCTATCGAATCGAGCCGGGAGAGATCGAGGCGGTGCTGTGCGAGCACCCGGGCGTGAAGCAGAGCGCGGTGGTTATAAACGAGGATGAACCCGGGCAGAAGAAGCTTGTGGCCTATGTCGTGTCGAAAGACTTGCGGAATGCGCCGCCGGGAGCATATGTGCTGCCCAACGGGATGGCGGTCGCGCAACAGAACAAGAACGAGACGGAGTTTCTCTACGAGGAGATCTTTGAGAGGCTACAGTATCTGCGGTACGGGATAGAGATGAAGGAGGACGGGTGCGTCTTCGACGTGGGAGCGAACATAGGAATGTTCATGCTATTCGCGGGAGAGCATTGCCCCGGGGCTAGGATTTATTCGTTCGAGCCGATAGACGACATCTACCAGTGTCTGAACCAGAACGCCGCGCGCTACGACGGGAGAGTGAAGGTCTTCCACCATGGCCTTTCGGACCGGGAGAAGGAAACGAGTTTTACCTACTACCCACGTTACTCGATGATGTCGAGGCAGGAAGGGCATTCAAGCGAAACGGCGGATAAAGAACTGGTCAAGAGATATCTGGAGAACGAGCGGCAAAGGGGAGTGGCCGGAAGTGATGAGTTGCTGGCGCATGCGGATGAATTGCTGGAGGGGCGATTCAAAGGAGAAGTTAGAGTGTGTCGGTTGCGTCGGCTGTCGGACGTGATGAGGGAAGAAGGGGTGGAGCGTATCGACCTGCTGAAGATCGACGTGGAGCGAGCGGAGGAGGAGGTGCTGGGAGGGATCGAGGAAGAGGATTGGGAGAAGATAGACCAAATAGTAATGGAGGCGCACGACGAAGACGTGAGCGGCAGGCCCGGGCGAGTGCGTGTGATAGTGGAGGAACTGGAACGGCGAGGGTATGAGGTGGGGCTGGAGGAAGACGAACATTTGCGAGGCACGGGACTGTATAACTTATACGCGCGCCGGGCGGGGATGGCATCGACAGGGAAGACGGTGGGCGCGCCGTTGAGACGAGAGGCGGCGGCGCCGAGGAATGGACTGACGACGGCGGAGTTGAGGGAGTACCTGAGGGAGCGGTTGCCGGAATACATGGCGCCGGCGGCTTTCGTCTTTCTGGACGAATTGCCGATGACGCCAAGTGGGAAGGTGGACCGGAAAGCGCTGCCCGCGCCAGGGAAGGAGACTGGAGAAGGCGAGGGCGGCTATGTCGCCCCGCGGACGCCGGTGGAGGAGATTGTAGCCGGGATCTTCGAAGACGTGCTGAAACTGGACCGGGTAGGAGTCGCGGACAACTTTTTCGAGATCGGGGGGCATTCATTATTGGCGACGCAGGTCGTCTCGCGAGTAAGGAAGACGATCGGAGCGGAGATCGAGGTGAGGAGTATATTCGAGGAGCCGACTGTGGAAGCCCTGGCGAACAGAATCGCCGAGGGGATGAAGTCTGGAGAGAAGGATAAAGCGCCGCCGCTGGTCCGGGTCGCGAGAGAAGGCCAGGGAGGCGCCAGGCTGCCGTTGTCATTCGCACAACAAAGGTTGTGGTTCATCGATCAATTGGAGCCAGGTAGCGCAGCCTACAACCTGCCCGGCGCGGTGAGGCTGGAGGGCCGGTTGGAAATTGAGGCGCTGGAGAGAGCAGTTAATGAGATCGTCAGAAGGCATGAAGTATTGAGGACGAGGTTCGAGGTGGAAGCCGGCGTGCCGACGCAGGTGATCGATGACTGGGCGCCGCGGAGATTGGAGGTAGAAGACCTGACGGGTTTGACCATGGAGGAGAGAGAGGAAAAGGCTAAGGGCATAGCGAGGGCGGAAGCAGAGACCGGGTTCGACCTGAGCCGAGGACCGTTGCTGAGAGTAAAGGCGCTCAAGCTGGGAGAGGAAGATCATGTATTGCTCTTCACCATGAGCCATATCGTGAGCGACGGGTGGTCGACGGAGATCCTGACCAGGGAAGTCGGGACGCTCTACCGAGCATACCTTGCAGGAGAGCCCTCGCCGCTTGATGAGTTGCCGATCCAGTACGCGGATTTCGCGGTCTGGCAGAGGGCCTGGCTGAAAGGCGAGGCGCTCGAAGCGGAGCTTGACTATTGGCGGAAGCGATTGGCGGGGATGGAGACCCTGGAACTGCCGACGGATCATCAGCGGCCGCCGGCGCCGAGCTATCGAGGAGCCATGCGGCGGCTCGTAATTGAGAGGGATCTGACCGAAAAGTTGAGAGCGCTCGGTCACCGCGAAGGAGTGACCCTGTTCATGATCCTGTTGGGGGGCTTCGATATCCTGATGAGCCGCTACAGCGGGCAGGAAGACGTCGCGCTCGGGACCGACATCGCGAACCGTAATCGAGCGGAGATCGAAGGATTGATCGGCTTCTTCGTAAACCAGCTGGTCTTGAGAGTGGAAGTCGGAGCCTCTGAGAGTTTCAGCGAGTTGCTGAGCCGGGTGAGAGAGGTGTGTCTTGGGGCGTATGCGCATCAGGATGCGCCGTTTGAGAAGTTGGTCGAGGAACTGCAGCCGGAGCGAGACTCGAGCCGGGCGCCACTTTTCCAGATAAAACTGATATTACAAAACGCGCCGGTAGAAAGGGTCGGGCTGAGAGGGTTGAAGTTCAGCGGCGGCGGTGTCGATGCGCTGATGGGCAGTGAGGCGCAGGCCGCGAGGTTCGACCTTACAGTGGCGATCACGGATGCGGGCAGGGATCTGGTGGGATTCGTGAACTACAGCCGCGAATTGTTCGAGGCGGGGACGGTCGACCGGCTGATGAGCCATTACCTGAACCTGTTGGAGGGAATCGCCGAGGATAGCGAGCGGCCGATCTCCGAGCTGAGCTTGCTGAGCGATCAGGAACGAGAGCAGATCGTGGTGGCGTGGAATGAGACCGGAAGCTCATATCCGAACAACCGGCTCATCCACGAGCTGATCTTGGAGCAGGCGGAGCGGACACCTGAGCGGATCGCTTTGATTGGCGCCGGGCAGCTGGTGAGTTATCGGGCGCTTGACCGGCGGGCCAACCAACTCGCGCGCTATCTGCAAGCGTTGGGAGTGGGGCAGGAAGTGGTGGTGGGATTATGTCTGGAGCGGTCTGTGGAGGTGGTGGTGGGAGCGCTTGGCGCGCTCAAGGCGGGAGCGGCCTATCTGCCGCTCGATCCGGAATACCCACTGGAGAGATTGTCCTACATGCTTGAGGACGCGGGAGTGGGGGTTGTGCTGACGGAGCAGCGGCTGGAAGCGCGACTGCCCGCGTTCGGGGGGCAGACGGTTTGTTTGGATAATGAGTGGGAAAGGATCAAAGAGGAGGTAGTGGACGAACCGCAGACCGAGGCGACGGCGGATAATCTGGCCTACGTGATTTATACCTCCGGGTCAACAGGGAGGCCGAAAGGAGTAATGATCGCGCACAGAGGGCTGTGCAACCTTGTGGAAGCGCAGATAAGGGCGTTCGGGTTAGATGGCGCGGCGGATTATTCGCGCGTCCTTCAATTCGCATCATTAAGCTTCGACGCCTCAGTCTCGGAGATATTCAGTACCCTGGCCGCGGGCGGAAGTTTGAGCGTCTATGCGCGGGAGAATCTGATGCCGGGAGAGCGCCTGGTGAGGGTCCTGAGGGAAGATCGAATCACTGCCGTGACTTTGCCTCCGACTGTGCTGGCGGCGCTGGAAGAAGAGCTGCCTGACCTGGAGACTGTGATCGCGGCCGGCGAACCATGTAGCGCGGCTATAGTCGAGCGCTGGGCGAGGGGGAGAAGATTCCTTAACGCCTACGGGCCGACCGAATCGACGGTCTGCGCGAGCATCGAAGAGCTCCAGGTAGTCGGCGGCGGGAAACCACCCATAGGACGGCCGATATCCGACACGCGGATCTACATCCTTGATCATGAGATGAAGCCGGTCCCCGTAGGGGCGCGAGGAGAGATCCACATCGCGGGAGTTGGGCTGGCCAGAGGCTACTGGGGAATGCCGGATTTGACGGCCGAGAGATTTATCCCCGACTTGTTCAGCCAAGGGGGTGGGGAGAGGTTATATCGGACGGGAGACATGGGCAGGTACTTGCCGAATGGAAGCATCGAATTCCTCAGTCGCATTGACCATCAGGTGAAGATCAGAGGCCACAGGATAGAGCCCGCGGAAATAGAGAGTGTGTTAGTGCAGGCCCCTTCGATCGAAGAATGTGTCGTGGTCGCGCGTGAAGATGAGCCGGGTGAGAAGCGGCTGGTGGCATATCTGGTTTTGAAGGATGGAGTCACAGAGACGGCTTCGGATTTGCACCGATACCTGAAATTAAGGTTGCCCGCATACTTTGCGCCTTCGTCGTTTGTGGTTCTCGAATCGCTTCCGCTTACGCCGAACGGCAAGATTGATCGCCGCGCGTTACCGGCGCCGAGTAAAAATGATATTGAGGTGGGCGGGGAGTATGTGGCTCCGAGCACTCCGATCGAGGAAGAGGTGGCTCGAATCTTTTGTGAAGCGCTGGAGATTGAGAAAATCGGCGTCTACGACAACTTTTTCGCCCTCGGCGGCCATTCTCTTCTAGTTACCCAGGTAGTCAGCCAGTTGAATAGAACATTTCACGTCGAACTAACAGTGCGTACTGTGTTCGATGCGCCAACCGTCAACGGCCTGGTCACGGCGATCGTGGAAAGTCAGGCCAGAGAGTTTGAAGACGGTATCTTTTCGCAGATGCTTGAAGAGCTGGGGGTGGAAGCCCAGGGATGAAGTGGGCTACGCCGCCCGATGGCGCGGCAAGTCTCGGACTTGCCGGGAAATTCGGCGCGTAAATTTCGGGCTGCGCCCGCGCTCCGGGGGCGTAGCCCCGATTGGTTGGAGTGGCTACTTACGGAAGGCCACAGGCCTTCCGCACATCGGGCGGCGTGGCCGCTGTTAAGCGCACGGCCTGACTCTCAATAGTCTAACTGTAACAGAGGATAACAGCCATGGACGAGGTTGATCACAATGGTTCCCGTATCGACAAATTCAAGGCTAACAGGCGTAAGGTCGTGAGGCTTTCTCAGGACGACCTGGTCAAAATGGAATACATGGACCCCAAGAAACAGTTTCCACTCGTCATAGAGCCTAAGGCCACAGGGATCAACCTGGCGGATTGGGCCGCTAACAACCGTGAACTGATCGAGCAGAAGTTGTTGGAGTGTGGGGCGCTGCTTTTCCGGGGTTTCAATATCGAGGGGCCGCTTCAATTTGAACAGTTTGCCCGCGCCATCTCCGGCGAGTTATTGGATTATCGTGAACGGGCTGCCCCCCGACGTGAAGTCGGCTCGCGCGTGTACACCTCGACGGAATTTCCCGCCGATCAATCTATTCCTCTGCACCATGAGATGTCTTACTCGCACCACTGGCCGACTAAGATCTGGTTTTATTGCGCGCAGCCGCCGCGGCAAGGAGGGAGCACTCCGATCGCCGATGATCGAGAAGTCTTCCGCCTGATAGATCCAAAAATCAAAGAGCGGTTCGAGCGTAAGGGAGTGATGTATGTCCGGAACTATGGCGAGGGGTTGGATCTGTCATGGCAGGAGGCGTTTCAAACCGGCGAGAGGTCGGCAGTCGAAGAATACTGCCGCCGAGCCCACACCCGATTCGAGTGGAGGGCGGGGAATCGCCTGAGAACGCGCCAGGTCCGGCAGGTGACGGCCCCACACCCGAAGACGGGCGAAGTCGTCTGGTTCAACCATGCGCACATGTTCCACATCTCGAATCTCTCGGCGGAGGTGCGCCACGCCCTCCTCTCAGAGTTTAAGGAAGACGAGATTCCTCGCAACGCTTTCTACGGCGACGGCTCGCCGATCGAGTCATCCATCCTGGATGAAATACGCGATACCTATGAGAGGTCGGCTGTGATCTTCCCATGGCAAGAGTCTGATATTTTGATGCTGGACAACTTCCTGACCTCTCATGGCCGCGAGCCATTCATGGGGCCTCGCCAAATACTCGTGGCGATGGCCGAACTCTATACGAATGAAACCTTCATCGGAGGCGCCAAGTGATGGAGATCGCTCCTGCCTTATTGGAACATTGGATGAGACGCTACTATTTCGACACCGAGATCGACATCGGAAGTAGCGGCGTGGAAAGTTTTTCGATGTCCGAGTTGCATAGGCTTCTCGGCCTCAGTCGGGATGATCTGGATCAGATAGTTTTCGATGACAGCCGGACGCTGGGCGCCCCGGGGCTGCGCGCGGCGATTGGCGATCGGTGGGCGAACGGCGATTCGAGCAGGGTAATGGCTACGCATGGGTCGAGCGAGGGAATTTTTCTGGCGATGAATGCGCTGCTGCGACCCGGCGACGAGGTCATTACTGTTTCGCCGAGTTACCAGCAGTTATTCGCCATCGCCGAGTCGAACGGGTGTAAGGTGAAATTCTGGAACCTTGATTTTAAACGAGGCTTCGTTCCCGATGTTGAGCGGCTCAAGCGTCTCGTCACCGGGCGGACGCGCATGCTGGTCGTCAATTTTCCTCATAATCCCACGGGGACTTCACTCACGCCGGAGCTACAGAAAGAACTAGTGGACGTCGTGGCGGAGACCGAGAGCTATCTGCTTTGGGACGGGGCGTTCACCGAGATGACTTATGGCCGGCCGCCGTTGCCGGACCCCGGGGTGTGGTATGACCGCACGATAACTCTGGGCACCCTTTCAAAAGGTTACGGACTGCCGGGCCTGAGGGTCGGATGGCTCCTGGCTTCGCCCGAGATTCTCGAACGATTGGTGGGCATCCGCGATTATCTGACGCTACACCTCTCGCCGTTGATTGAGTTAATCGCCGAGCGGGCGGTGAGAAACGCCGACGTCTTGCTGCGAGTTCGTATGGAACAGGCCGGCGCCAACCTCAGCACACTCGCCGCCTGGGTCGAACGGCTCCGGGAATTGGTGGATTGGACGCCGCCTCAGGGCGGAGTCTGCGCTTTCTTGCGAATGCCCGGCGTCGGCGACGTGGAGGCGTTCTGTCATCGCCTCGCGCGTGAGTACCGGGTCCTTCTCGTGCCCGGAACCTGCTTCAATCAGCCGGGCTTCGCGCGCCTAGGATTTGGCGGCCCCTCTCCGAAGTTTGAAGAAGGTCTTACCCGACTGTCCGATTTGTTGGTCAAAGTCTCTCGGTGATGATCGACAGTAATTTTACGGGAGTTCGTTTATTCCCATAGCCCCTACTCGAAAACCAACCAGATAGCCGACCTCGAGAGCAGCGTTATCCCATCAATACGAAAACTTGGCTGCGGGCGCATAAGCGGCTGTGACGTCGTTTGGAATTAGCCTGCGGCTGTCACATTTCCTCAGGCGACAGAAGAAAGGAACATATTTATGTGGCGATTGGAATTATCTGACGGCGAAATTAAGTCCATCAGGTCACTGATAACCGAAATTGCCGCCGAGCATAAATGCGTTGAAAACGCGGAGTTTCTCAATAATGCGAGTTTGTACGCTCATGAGCTCCCTCGGCGGGTTCGATCGTTCCTGAACGATTTCAGGCTGAAAGAGCCGAAATCAGGAGTTTGTATCATCTCGGGTTATCCGCTGGACCTTTCGGCGGTCGGCGTGACCCCGACCCACTGGAAATGGAGGGCGGATGCGGAATACTCGTTACGCGAGCAGATCTTTCTTATCCTCCACGGCATTTTGCTCGGAGACCTCCTCGGGTGGGCGACGCAACAAGACGGATATCTCGTCCACGACGTATTCCCGATCAAAGGTAATGAAAACGAGCAGCTCGGGACCGGGAGCGAGCAAACGCTCTGGTGGCATACCGAAGACGCATTTCATCCATACCGCCCCGATTACATCGGGTTTTTTTGCTTGCGGAACCCCGACCATGTGGCGACAACCATAAGCACACTCGATGTCGAAAAACTCGACGCCGCTCATGTCGATACTCTGTTTCAGCCGCGATTCACCATTCGGCCGGATGAATCGCATCAGGAGAAAAACGAATCTGATCTCCGCAAATCGCATCGACCCGACCAGGGCCAAAGTTCGATCAATGCCGCCTATGAAAAAATCAAAAAGATGAACACGAATCCGGAGAAAATCTCCGTTTTATTCGGCAGCTCCGACGAGCCTTACTTGCGGCTGGACCCTTATTTTATGGACCCTCTCGAGGACGACCCCGAGGCCCAACAGGCGTTGAACGCGCTGATCGAGCTCATCAATGCGAACCTCACCGACCTCGTCCTGCAGCCGGGAGATTCCTGCTTTATCGATAATTACAAAGCGGTGCACGGCCGAAAACAGTTTCGGGCCAGATACGACGGCCACGACCGCTGGATAAAAAGAATAAGTATGACGCGAGACCTCCGAAAATCGCGTGATGCCCGCGCAAGCGCCGCCTCGCGAGTGATTAGCTAGGATCAGGAACATGAAGCCGTTTATAGATCTTCGAATCGCCAATCTCGCCAGGGGCATTGGTTGAATCTCCGGGTTGCGGGTCGTCCAGGTTAAGCGCACAGATCGGAGACTTGATGAGCGACGTAAAGAAAACACTTGGATATTTATCGCGGCAGAAACTGGCGCTCCTTTCGGAGAAATTGAAAGAGCGGGCGGTCAAAGCGGCCCCGCAGAAAATTGGTCGTCGTCCCGACATGTCTGCGCCTTGCCCGCTTTCTTTCGCCCAGCTGAGGTTGTGGTTTTTAGATCAGCTGGAGCCGAACAGTTCGCTTTACAACATCCCGACCGCGTTGAGGCTGGAGGGGAGACTGGACCTCGAAGTACTGGAAAGGGTAATCAACGAAATCGTCAAAAGACACGAGATCTTAAGGACGAGGTTCGATGTCGAGGACGGCGAGCCGCTACAGGTAATCGAGGATTGGAAGACATGGAGATTGGAGGTCACAGACCTGACCGGCTTGCCTCCGGAAGAGAGGGAGGCCGAAGCCGGTCGGATAGCGATCAGTGAGTCGGGGGCCGGGTTCGATCTGAGTCGGGGGCCGCTGCTGCGTCTCAAGGTCTTGAAACTTGAAGAGTGGCGGCATGTGGTCCTTTTCACCATGCATCACATCGTGAGCGACGCATGGTCGATGAGGGTCCTGATCAGTGAAGTCGTAACGCTTTACCAGTCGTACGGCATGGGCGGCGCCGAAGAGTTCTCGCCGCTTGAGGAATTGCCGATTCAGTATGCGGATTTCGCAGTGTGGCAGAGGGCGTGGCTGCAAGGCGAGACGCTCGAAAGGGAGCTTGAATACTGGCGAAAGCAGCTCCAGGGAATGGAAGTCCTGGAACTTCCGACCGATCATCCCCGGCCGCCGGCGCCGAGTTATCGCGGAGGGAGCCGGTCTTTTGTAATCGAAAGAGAGCTGGCGGAGAAGCTCAAAGCGCTCGCCCAACAGGAGGGCGTGAGCATGTTTATGGCTCTGCTGGGAAGCTTCGACGTCCTGATGAGTCGATATAGCGGGCAGGGAGACATCGCGCTCGGGACCGACATCGCCAATCGGAATCGGGCAGAGATCGCAGGTTTGATCGGGTTCTTCGTCAATCAACTGGTCCTGAGAGCGGAGGTAAGAGCCGGAGAGAGTTTCAGCGCTTTGCTGAAGAGGGTCAGAGAAGTGTGTCTGGAGGCGTATGCGCATCAGGACCTGCCGTTCGAGAAACTGGTAGAAGAGCTAGAGCCGGAGAGAGACCTCGGCCGATCGCCACTATTCCAGGTGAAACTGATCTGGCAAAACGCTCCGAGAGAAGAACTGATTTTAGGGGAGACGAGAGGGGTCATCAGCGAAGAGTTGCGGTCTGCGAGCGAGTCGCAGACCGCGAAGTTTGATCTGACGGTATCAATAACGGATGCGGGCGACGACCGTCCTAATCTGGTGGGAAGCGTAAGCTACAGCCGAGACCTTTTTGAAGAGGAAACGATCGGGCGGCTGATTGGCCATTACACCAACCTGCTGAGGGAAATCGCGCGCGGCGACCTGCTTGAGAGATCCGTCTCCGAGTTGAGCCTGTTGGGTGGGGCTGAGAGGGAGCAGATCCTGGTGGAATGGAATGACACCGGAAGACGCTATCCTCAAGCCCTGTGCATCCATGAATTATTCGAGCGGCAGGTCGAAGACAAACCTGCCGCCATAGCCCTCGCACATGAGGACCAACAACTAACTTATGCCGAACTCAATGCGCGAGCGAATCAGTTGGCGCACCACCTGCGGGGGCTCGGCGTCGGCCCGGAGACACTGGTCGGCATCTATGCGGAGCGGAGCGTGGAAATGGTGGTCGGCTTACTTGCCATCCTCAAGGCAGGCGCCGGATATGTCCCACTCGACCCGACGTATCCGGTCGAGCGCCTCATTTACATGCTCGAAGATAGCAAACCAGTTGCGGCGCTCACTCATGCCCAGATGTCGCCCCCGATACGTTCGTCGCTGGCCGAAGCCGGCGTGCCGGTAATCGATCTTGAGGCCGATGCAGGACACTGGGCCCGGCGCCCTACGCGCAACCCGGAGGCTGGCCAGATAAGCCTTACACCCGGGCATCTGGCCTATGTGATCTATACGTCGGGATCGACCGGCAGACCGAAGGGGGTGATGAATGAACATCGCGGCGTGGTCAATCGACTGCTCTGGATGCAAGACGCCTACGACCTTAAGACGCATGACGCCGTCTTGCAGAAGACCCCGTTCAGCTTTGACGTGTCGGTATGGGAATTTTTCTGGCCGCTGCTCAACGGCGCCAGGCTGGTGATGGCGCGCGCAGGAGGTCACAGGGATCCGGCCTATCTTACCGACGTTATCCGTGAGCGGCAGATTACGACGCTGCACTTCGTGCCGTCGATGTTGCAAGTGTTCCTCGAATATGGCGAGGCTGTAACGTGTTCGAGCCTGGCGCGAGTGATCTGCAGTGGTGAAGCCTTGCCGGGGCCGCTGGCCAGGCGCTTCAAAGAACGATTAGGCCAGAGTGGCCTCCATAATCTGTACGGTCCCACGGAGGCGGCCGTAGATGTCACATTCTGGGCCTGCCCCTCTGACATCGACCAGAACAACATTCCCATCGGGCGCCCGGTTGCGAATACACAAATCTATCTGCTGGACAGTCATGGCCAGCCGGCCCCTGTTGGAATAACGGGGGAGATTCATATCGGAGGAGCGCAGGTTGCCCGCGGCTATCTAAACCGGCCTGAGTTGACGGCCGAGCGGTTCGTCGCCTGTCCATTTACGACTGAGCCGGACGCGCGAATGTACAAGACTGGGGATTTATGTCGCTATCTGCCGAATGGCGAGGTCGAGTATCTGGGGCGCAATGACTTCCAGGTCAAGATTCGTGGTTTCCGAATTGAACTCGGAGAGATCGAAGCGGCGCTCTTGCAGCACGAGGCGATCAGAGAAGCGGTAGTTGTCGCCAGACAAGAGCCGGGGAGAGACAACCAGTTAGTCGCATATCTGGTTGGCGGCAATGGTGAAGCTCTAGTGACGAGCGAGCTGAGGGCGTATCTGAAGCAGAAGTTGCCAGACTATATGACCCCGGCGGCGTTCGTCATGCTGGAGAAGATGCCGCATATGTCGAACGGAAAGCTGGATCGTCGGGCTTTGCCAATGCCCAGTGAGGATCGAGTAGAAGGCGAAGCGGCGGATGGCGCTCCGCGAACGCCGGTCGAGGAGATAGTGGCCGGGCTCTTCAGCAAGGCGCTAAAGCTTCAACGAGTAGGCCCGCATGACAACTTTTTCGAGATAGGAGGCCATTCATTATTGGCGACCCGGGTGGTCTCGCAATTGAGAAATACATTTGGATTGAACATCGGGGTCAGGAGCATTTTTGAGGACGCGACGGTAGAAGGATTGTCTCGCAGGATTGAGCAAGCGATGAGGTCAGGCGAGAAGGATGAAGCGCCGCCGCTCGTCCGGATCTGGAGAGAAGGTCAAAGAGTCGAGAGGGCGCCGCTGTCGTTCGCGCAGCAGAGGCTGTGGTTCCTGGATCAACTGGCGCCGAACAATCCTTTCTACAACATCCCAGGGGCGTTGAGGCTGGAAGGGAGGCTTGACTTTGAGGCGCTGGAACGAGTGATCAATGAGATCGTCAGAAGACATGAAGTCTTGAGGACGAGATTTGAGATAGTGGACGGCGAACTGGCGCAGGAGCCGGCGCAGGTGATCGAGGAATGGGGGCCGCGGAGCCTGGAAGTCACAAACCTGACCGCGTTGCCCGTAGAAGAAAGAGAAGAAGAGGCGAAGAGGATAGGTAGGGCGGAGGCGGAGACGGGGTTCGACCTGAGCCGAGGTCCGCTGTTGAGTGTGAAGGTCTTGAAACTCGGAGAGGAGCAGCACGTGTTGCTCTTCACCATGCATCATATCGTGAGCGACGGGTGGTCGACGGATATCCTGATCAGGGAAGTCGGGACGCTCTACCGAGCATACCTTGCAGGAGAGCCCTCGCCGCTTGATGAGTTGCCGATCCAGTACTCGGATTTCGCGGTCTGGCAGAGGGCATGGCTGAAAGGCGAGGCGCTCGAGACGGAACTTAATTATTGGCGGAAACAACTCGAGGGAATGGAAACGCTGGAACTGCCGGCGGATCGGTTGCGGCCGGCGGCGCCGAGTTATCGGGGCGCGGAGCGGCGGTTTCTGGTGGAGAGAGAGTTGGCGGAGAAACTGAGAGCGCTCAGCCATCGAGAGGGAGTGACCATGTTTATGGCGCTGCTGGGCAGCCTCGATGTCCTGATGAGTCGCTACAGCGGGCAGGAAGACGTCGCGCTCGGAACTGACATCGCGAACCGGAATCGAGCCGAGATCGAAGGCTTGATCGGCTTCTTCGTCAATCAATTGGTCCTGAGAGTAAAAGTCGGAGCCTCGGAGAGTTTCAGCGAGTTGCTGAAGCATGTGAGAGAGGTGTGTCTGGGGGCCTATGCGCATCAGGATGTGCCATTCGAGAAGCTGGTAGAAGAGTTGCAGCCGGAAAGAGACTTAAGCCGGTCGCCGCTCTTCCAGGTGAAACTGATCTGGGAGAACGCGGCAAGAGAGAGTCTGGAACTCGAAGGGTTGAGGCTGAGCGGTATTGGATACGGAGTGGAGACGGCGAAAATCGATCTGACGGTAGCAATCAAGGAAGCTGATCAAGAGTTGATTGGAAGCGTGGTATACAGCCGTGACTTGTTTGAAGAAGAGACGATCGAGCGTCTGATGGGCCATTACCAGAATGTGCTGAGATGGGTTGTGGAGGGAAGCGAGAGACCCATCTATTTGCTGAGTTTGCTCGGCGAGGCCGAGAGAAAGCAGATCGTCGTTGAATGGAATCAAACCGCCAGGCCCTACCCGAACGACCTCTACGTCCACCATTTATTCGCGCAACAGGCGAAGCGGAATCCCGAACGGATCGCCCTGACCAGCGAGGGGCGGCAGTTGAGCTACGGCGCGCTCGACCGGCGGGCCAATCAACTGGCTCATTATCTGCGGAGGCTCGGCGTGGGGCCGGAGGCGGTGGTCGGATTGTGTCTTGAGCGGTCGGTAGAAATGGTCGTGGCGGTATTGGGAGCGCTCAAGGCTGGAGGCGCCTATCTGCCGCTCGATCCGGAACATCCGCTCGAGAGGGTCACGCTGATGTTGGAGGACGCGGGAGTGCGAGTGGTGTTGACCCGTAGGGAATTGGAAGATCGCCCGCCGGCGTTTTTAGGGCAGACCGTGCGCCTGGATCAGGAGTGGGAGTGGATCGAGGAAGAGAGCGAGAGTGAGCCGGAGAGCGGAGTGGTGGCGGAGAACCTTGCTTACGTGATCTACACCTCCGGGTCAACCGGGCGTCCGAAGGGGGTGATGATCAGTCACGGAGGACTGGTCAATTATCTGCGGTGGGCCAGCGAAAGCTACCGGATAGAGGAGGGAGAAGGGGCGCCTGTGAGTTCATCGATCGGATTCGATCTGACGGTGACGAGCCTGTACGGGCCATTGGTCAACGGGAAGCGTGTGAATCTGCTGCCGGAGAAGGAGGGGGTAGAAGCGCTTGGGAGGTCCTTGAGAGAGGAGAGTGGATACAGCCTGTTGAAGATCACGCCGGCGCACCTGGAACTGCTGGCGCAGCAGATGGGCGACTGCGAGGCGCAAGGGAGAGCGAAGGCGCTGGTGATCGGAGGAGAAGAACTGCGCGCCAACGGGTTGAGGTTCTGGCAGGAGAGAGCCCGGGGGACGAGATTGATCAATGAGTACGGGCCGACAGAGACGGTGGTCGGCTGTTGTGTCTATGAGGTCGGGGATGTCGAGAGTGGAAGAGATGTCGTGCCGATAGGGCGTCCGATAGCGAATACACAGATGTACGTGCTGGACGAGTGGATGGAGCCTGCGCCGGTGGGAGTGAGAGGAGAGATCTACATAACCGGGGCCGGGCTGGCGAGAGGCTACCTGGGTAAGCCGGAGTTGACCGGAGAGAGATTCGTCCCCGACGGGTTCGGAGGTGAAGGAGGGAGGGCGTATCGGACAGGAGACGTTGGGAGATACCTGTCGGACGGGAACATAGAGTACGTGGGGCGGGTGGACAGACAGGTGAAGGTGAGAGGGTACCGGATCGAGTTGGGAGAGATCGAGGCGGCGCTCGAAGAGCACCGGCTGGTGAGGAGGAGCGTGGTGGAGGCGTTGGAGGATGAGAGAGGTGTAAAACGGCTGGTGGGATATGTGGTGGGAGAAGAAGGAGTCACGGCGGCGGAGTTGAAGAAGCATCTTCGGGAGAGATTGCCGGAGTACATGACGCCGGAAGCGGTAGTGATGCTGGAAGAGATGCCGCTGAGCGCGAATGGGAAGATCGACCGGAAGAGACTGCCGGTAATTAAAGACGGCGGCAGACAGGCGGGCGAGGAGTATGTCAGGGCGCGAACGCCGATCGAGGAAATATTGGTGGGAATCTTCGAGGACGTGCTGAAGCTGGACGGGATAGGGGTGACCAATAACTTTTTTGAAATCGGCGGACATTCGCTATTGGCGACGCAGGTCATCTCGCGAGTGAGAAAGAGCTTCGGAGTAGAAATCGGGGTGGGCAGCATCTTCGAGAAGCCGACAGTGGAAGGGCTGGCGAATCGAATCGAAGAGGCGATGAGGTCGGGAGGTAAGGAAGAGGCTCCGCCGCTGGTCCGTGTCAGGAGAGAAGGCGAAGGAGGCGCGAGGCTGCCGCTGTCGTTCGCGCAGAAGAGGCTGTGGTTCATCGATCAGTTAGAGCCGGGGACCGCAATCTACAACCTCCCCGGCGTTGTGATGCTTGAGGGGCAACTCGACCTTGATGCATTGGAGCGAGTGATCAATGAGATCGTCAGAAGGCACGAGGTCTTGAGGACGAGGTTCGAGCTAGAAGAAGGAGAACCGGTACAGGTAATCGATGAGTGGGAACCGCGAACATTGAGGGTGGAGGACCTGACGATCCTGACGCCGGAAGAAAGAAGCGAAAAGGCCCGACAAATAGCAATAGAGGAAACGGGGACAGGATTTGATCTGAGCCGTGGGCCACTGCTGAGGGTCAAGGTATTAAAGCTCGAAGAAGAACGACACTTATTACTCCATACCTTACACCACATCGCGGGCGATGGATGGTCGATGAACATCCTGAGCAGAGAAGTGGAGGCGCTTTACCGCGCATTTAGCGCAGGAGAGCCCTCGCCGCTCGATGAGTTGCCGATCCAGTACGCCGACTTCGCAGTATGGCAAAGAACGTGGCTGCAAGGCGCCGCGCTTGAAGCGGGGCTTGAGTATTGGCGAAGTCATTTGGCGGGTATGGAAGCGCCGGAGCTTCCGACAGATTATCTGCGACCGCAAGTCCAAAGTTATCGAGGAGCGGGACGGCAATTTCCAGTAGATAGAGAGTTGGCCGAGAAGTTGAGATCGCTCAGCCATCGAGAGGGGGTAACCCTGTTTATGACGCTGCTGGCGGCCTTCGAACTGCTACTGATGCGTTATAGCGGGCAGTCGGATGTGGCGGTCGGGACCGACATCGCCAATCGGAATCGAGCCGAGATCGAAGGATTGATCGGCTTCTTCGTCAATCAATTGGTCCTCAGAGTAAAGATTAACCCCAGAGAGAGTTTCAGCGAGTTGCTCAAGCGGGTCAGACAGGTGTGTCTGGCTGCCTATGCGCATCAGGACCTGCCCTTCGAGAAGCTGGTCGAGGAATTACAGCCGGAGCGAGACCTCGGCCGGTCGCCTCTCTTCCAGGTGAAACTGATTTGGCAGAACGCGTCCGGAGAAGGTCCGAAGCTGGGCGGGATGAGGCTGAGCGATTTCGGCATGGGCGAGACCCGGACGGCGAAACTCGACCTCACACTGGCGATCACGGACACGGGCCGGGCCCTGGCCGGAGCCGTGGAGTACAGCCGGGATCTGTTCGAGGGGGAAACGATCGGCCGTCTGATGAACCATTACACGAATGTCCTGAATGAAATTGTGTGCGGGGTCCTCGGAGAAGAGAGAGCGATCTCGGAGCTGAGTTTGCTGAGTGAGGCCGAGAGAAAGCAGATCGTCGTCGAATGGAATCAAACCGCCAGGCCCTACCCGAACCATCTCTACGTCCACCATTTATTCGCGCAACAGGCGAAGCGGAACCCTGAACGGATCGCCTTGGCCAGCGAGGGGCGGCAGTTGAGCTACGGCGCGCTCGACCGGCGGGCCAA